>Ga0056124_1000693_pt1 | contig 11279 bp, 6 predicted proteins | sample WorMetHEROISLAND_2_FD_70069 | JGI IMG/M metagenome (GOLD analysis project Ga0056124, IMG submission 70069) | Marine gutless worms symbiont microbial communities from Max Planck institute for Marine Microbiology, Germany - Olavius sp. 4 HERON ISLAND | ecosystem: Host-associated > Annelida >... | reverse complement strand
AGTTTTCGGTTGCCGTGCTTCAGTTCTAGCAATTTTTGAAAGTTTATATTTCACAAGGTAGTCCAGCGACAGGTTTTGGGTGTGGTGAAATCTTTGATGATTCTTTTATCCCAAATTTTCCAAAGAGTGTGCAGGTGAAGGAATTTTAAGAATCCGTTGAGAATTGACTGAGTTATCGATATGAGCTGGTGTACTACTTTTTTTGGAACACGGTGTATACATTACAGACAGACAGACAGACGGACACAACATCGTGCCGTAAGCGCGACCGTTAGTACGGTCAGCTAAAAAATTAACGTCGCGATGTCGTGTTGCAGCCTGGTGACGTGTTTACTTTGAACAGTATCCGCGCGACAAAGAAAAACAACTGATAAAAATATTAATACGCATACATGCATCGAAGGCAGTCGAACGACGGCATGAAGTAGAAAGACTTGTGACGCTGAGCCATAGACTGTATATCACGATGCGTCTCACCGTTCAGATTTGCTTAAAAACGTTGCGCGTTTCAGAGCCGTAGTGGCTGATTAGCTACGTAGGCCCCTAAGTGTACTTCCGTACATTTAGTATCCATCGAAGCAGCAGAACCGGGCGGCATGTGGTCCCTTCTAAACCTCCATGGAGACGATACGTCACTTCACTGCCGACAACGATAGACCTGATGATTCTCTACTTCGCTGTCCGCCAGCTGTGCAGAACAACCACAAAACAAGTAATGTTCTGATGAGAGTTATCGTGCGAACAGCATTCCAATTAGTCACTTGAGCTTGTCATATAATCAACGTGACTAACGATAATGTGCTTTGCGTTTCTACATACGGATATTCATTTGTTGCTGTCGTTTCTGTTTGTTTTGCATGTTTTCGTTCTTGCTCTGCCATATGGTGGCGAATAAACGTGATCACGTGTTACAATTTGCACATTTTAAAACAGTAAAATACTCCTCAAACTGAGCGTAAAGTCCTGTACGGAGAGTACATCACGTGAGTGATTTTTTTATCCGGCCCTATCATCAGCTGTGGTTTGGTGGAGCCTCGAGCAAGACTGGACCGGGCTTATAGATCGACACTAGCCTGAGCAGCTGCGTGGGCTGCCATTAGCAATCAGCAAGCGATCTATCTCAGCCGCCGCAGACGGTCTCGGCTGTGTCGTCAAATGAACCCACCGCGGCCGTACGTTATCCGTCGCCAGCGGCTCTATCTATCGAAAAAGAACAGCTAATTGAGCCTCCGTTGTCGCTAAACATCTTACTTCTGTTTAAAAATTGATGACCAGTTGTCTGTTTTAATTTGCAAACCTTTTGACTATTTTCAAAAGTTATTTCTTGCATTACAAACCAGACTATGCATGAGAAATGTCCTCATTTGGACTGATCGGGTAGTGAGAATATTATATTTATGACTATTGGCTTCTTCGCGAATATAATTTATTGTCAAAAACGTGATCTGTAAATATAAAATTTAGCACGTAAGTACATACCGAGTTTACTTGGGTCTATATTGTAAATCATGCGTCAAATCAACCACACATGTGCTAAAACCGTTTCGTAATGTAGGTTTACTTCGAACGTACCCTGACGTCACCATTTTTAGGCGGAATCGCTTCCTGTAGCGCAAGCGATTACGCCTATTGGTACACATTTCTCCATAGCGTGGTCTGTCTGTCTGTCGTCTATCCGTCACATTCGTGCACCCTGCTTAAACCGTTTGACGGATTTCGATGCCATTTGGCAGGTACATTTGTGGGGTCCAAGTGTCAGCATCGATCAACGATTCCGCCTTTTACCAAATTACTTTGGTCTTTGTTGTTGTTGTCATTGACTATCATCGTCATTATCTTGTAATATTAGCCTATTGACTCATTAACTTATACCTCGGAAACTAATCTAACCTAAGTCACGTGACTGTGAAGATGATTATGGCAAATGAGGCAAATTGTGTCATTTTGTATGTTCTTCTATGTATTTCGTCATTTTTACTGTCCTTCCACCTGACATATGTTTCGGCATTATAAAAACATTTGATACATTTACCTGATTTATATTACACATGCTAAGCCCCGCATTGCACGCTAATCTCTCAGTTTTCTGTCGGAAAGATATTGCGCCGTACGACGATAAAAGCGGCTTATACTCGACACCGTGGCGGTGATATTTCTGTTGGATGCTAATTAATAATGCATGACGGTGCGCGGCTGGCCAGCGAACGGCCCGGAATCATACCTGCAGTGATTTGCCCGGCGATTGTTCTCTGTTGCCGCGCTATACTGTGTCAGAGCAACGATGCTGCAAATGCTCCGTTCTGAGTTTCTAAACCTACCCTTATTACTGCGCATCTTTGATAATGCCGACAAGCGCTTCTGAATCGGAGGAAAAGCGGCGCTATATGAGTTATATCAGCATTTTATTTAGTCTGAACAAGAGGTCAGCGTTAGTGAACAAATGTGTTGGATCGGATCACAGAATAGTTGCACCTAATGCGAATTTTAACAAAGAACATTCAAAAATTGGCTTAAAATACAGCGTAGGCCTATGCGAGCCCATAACTTTCGGGCTAGGGGGAGTAACCTCACGAAACTTTTCCATGTGACGTGCCGTGAGGCAGGCATGATACAATGGGTACAACTTTTTGGGCGGACCGCCCCCCCCTAAAATTTGAGGGGACGGAAAACGTCCAAAATTTGGTGCGATGTCGGACAACTTTAGACTTTGATCGCGAATATCTCCGGAACGGATTGAGATATCAGAAAGGGGAAAACAGGTCATCAACTACAACTCCTCCCACGTGCGGCAACAAAAATTTGGTGAACTTTGGTCCACTAACAAAAACGTTATAGGTGCGCATGTTGACCCACCCAAGATCAACTCTGCGCGTGCTGTGTATAGGCTAATGCAACTGCGTTCGAGAGACAATGGCGTTGCTACGAGCGGCATTTTAACCCCCTCAATTGTCTCCCCAGTCGGACTTACGGCGCCGGCGGCCTCACGTTGGGTGGGCTCTGTCCCAAATTTCTAGTTATCTGTTTCATCAGCATCACAATATTGCGCATCACTGCAGCAGCAGTATGGTCTATACGCTGTTCTTTAACCATAGCGCAGTCTACATGGTATCATTCGTTAGGATGGTGACGATGCTATTTTATCGACGCACAACAACGGCTTTCCGCACGGTGTGCGTGGTGCGTGGCATCGGCCGTCGTTCGTTCGTTCAAAGCGGACTGTTTATGTTAGTTATCACCGCCGTGCCCAGCACGTCGCGTGTGTGGGGGTCACAGCAGCAGCAGCAGCAGCAGCGACAAGCGCGCACCGACCGACGATGCAGTGAAAAACTGACCGCGTCACGACGTGTTGTCGCCGTCAGCTCGTCGCACCGGCGACTTGCCAGTGATTTAGAGTCGTTTCTAATGTGATTTACCTTCGCAAGTAGCCGCCGCCGCCGCCGCGAGTACAAGCGTCGTCTTGCGTGACTACAGGCCTAGCGCCAGCACGCGATCAACGCTTTCTTTCTGTTCAGTGTACGCTGGCATTAGCTATCACCTGAGTGCAGACTTGTCCCCGGTGACGGTGCAGAAGCTGGCCCAAGATGCCAGCCTGCAAATCCGCTGCAGCAGCAAGCGATAGGCACACGACACGATAGCCCGCACTTCGGACCGTCAGTTCGACCGACGACAGGTTTCCATTGTGTTCCACGTGTCGTCTAATATGTTATATTATTTAATGTGTGTGTGTTTGAATACAACGGCAATAAAGCGTGGTTTCACTTTCCACCCAACGTAACGCACGCAACGTACGCAGCGAACGCAAGAAAGTACGTAACAAACGCAATGAATGCACGAAAATACGTGCACAACAAACGCAGCCGACGCAACGGCCAAAACGCAAGGATCGAATCGGTCGTTGCGTTCGTTGCGTGCGCTGCGTTGGATGGAAACCACGCTTAAAGTGAGCGAACGGCGTTTAGATTGTGAGAACCGCTCGACAACTTGTCGCCGAGACGTCAGTCACGTGCCTTTGACGTAGCAATTGGCGGCGAACCAGGTTCGAAAGCGGCTATTTACGGCGGTGATTGCTAAATATAGCAATGCCTTCGTACATCAAACGTTTATTATTTTAGCACAGCAGTTGCACAACAGGGCGGATGTTAACTTACACAAACTGACAAAAAAGTAAGAAAATAGGTGATATGCAATTACACGCGCGTACAGTGAGGTAAAATTACAGAAAGATAGCTTACGTTAGAAAATTAACTGTTGGCAACGTGCCACTTATATTCATGATAACTTTAATAGCATAAGTGTCCAACAATTTCAATGTTTATTTTAGTGTTGCAGTTATGGATAATCTGCTGAATAGTGCTGAAATAAAACTTTTCACTTGCCCTTGTGAAATTTGAATATGAAGTTATAAATACCTACTAGTTTATCATGCAAAGTACGTAAACCGAACTCTGACGTTGTGCATGTTGTTTGCCAACGTTCTGGTTAGAAACTTAGAACCAAGTGGCCCGGCACGATGTTAGGTATCTATATAGATTAGATTTTAATTAGCCTGGTGGGATGACTTTTACACAACACCAATGCAAGTTATCGGTCTGGAGTATGACAATTTCTTCTGCCACCTTCTCCTGTCTTCAGCTTTTTCTTTGTATCCTCGTTGAATTTAATCCCGGTGTTAGTGCCAGTTATAAATAATTATATAAAAATGTTCAAAGCTTATTGTAACGACACGCTGCTAATGTTACATTATCTAAGCGTTTGAACTTTGAAGTGACCTAGAATCTTTAATTATTAGGCCTACTTTATTGTTAATTTACTGCTCAGTACGTCGATGAAAAAAGTTGGCGGGTGGAGTGAATGTTGATGTCATTGAGATTGTCGTTGGTTTTGTACGCGGTACTATGTACGTAATTGCGTTGCCATCTCGCCTGCTCAATAAATGAATGACTGTTTGAATCCTGTGGTTTGAATGATAGGCCTATTTGACAACGATGCAGAGCTTTTTTACTGCATACATAATGTTGTTTAACGTGCCGTAGGCAACGCTTGACTTCGTGTTACGCTCATTATCAGGTAGCCACACCTAACGACAGAAGCTTTAGACGCACCTGACACAGTGAGGTCCTGACAGGTAACGCTAACAGGTCTATCGATTAGTGCATCAAACAGCGTTAAAAATGCACGTGCACAGTTCGCTCATTACGCAAATACCTACGTGCAGCGTTCGAAAATAACTTGATGCCGAGATGGCTCTCCGTAGTAGGTCTAAACAAGTAGCCGAAGTAATTTGGTATTACGCGAAATCGCTGATCGGTGCTGCCCCCTGGTGAATCATAATTAGGCAACTGCAAGTTTTAGCTGGGGAGTTCGACCCTCAAATCTTCCCTTTCCCCGGGGGCCAGGGGCAACACCTAACACAATAGGTCATTAGACCCCACAAGTGTACATGCCAAATTGCTTCAAAATCCGTCGAACGGTTTAACCGGGAGCACGAATGTGACAGACGATAGACAGACAGACGTCAGACCACGCTATGGAGAAATGGGTAGCTATAGACGAAATCGCTGGCGCTAGAGCGATTTCGCTTACAAATTGAAAGTTAGATAACAGAGCTACTACGTATTGTTTTTTTATTCTGTGTTTTGGTATACTAACTGTTTTTTTACTTTAAAGTACCATAAGTATAGTTACGTAGAAGTACAACGCACGCTGCGTTAGACTGAAATACACATGATCGGAAAATTCTGGACCAAACTCATTAGTAAATTCACGCGAAGGAGTACAACGAGATACATCTAATGATATTTGGGCTATAAAGATGTCCAGTAGGCTATCTATCGTATCGTATATCGCATGACATCTAAGCATAAATGGCTGCCCGGCTGTTACGGTGTGCTGAGCACTGCTTGTTCTACACTGTGTCTCAAAAAACAGCCCCGACTTTTTCGATTGTAATTTGAAGAAGGATTGTCAGATTTTAATAGTTACGGTCCGCGGTAGCGACGGACAGTATTGTTACTGTCCGCGCGGTAGCAACGGACTGTGTTGTTTTCGTCGGAGTTTTTTTCTCTGTTAGCACGATAACTCACGAACCGTTACACTGAGCTTATATGATTCGTGCGGTTGTCAAGATACATGTTCATGCAAAATTGCATCGAGCAGCGATTCGTGAGTTATCTTAGGATACAGACAAACTCAGACGAACACAGTACAGTCCGCCGCTACCGCGCGGACAGTAAAAACATATTTTGTCTATATTTTTGTCACTTTGGCTGACAGTTTATCCAATTGTCAATTTTTTCAACTACCTACAGTAAAAATGTTCGAAATGTCGGTCATTACCTGAACTAAGGCACGGAGAAGCTTTCCAGACTTCAACCAGTCGCAGTCGTTTCTTGAATTCATCAACATTCCTAAACGTCATCTGGTAGACTCACTGCTGCATGACAGTCAAACCTTGTAATAGATCGGCTGTTAGGGCCATAGATCCTTAACGACGAAATTTACTAACGTTTTTTGTTCTCTTTAACGCATATTTCGCTTGTTCTGATTTTGGCAGACGTTGGGTGAGGTTCAAGTTCCCACCTCACCCAATGTCTGCTTCTGCACTAACTGGTAAATAAAATCATTTTTTTCGTAAGTCGGTAGTGTAGAAGCAGACGTTGGGTAAAGTGGGAAATTAAACGGTCGTTTGATGGCCAGTTGTGTCGGGAATATTCGTACCAAAAATTGTTAAATTTGCTTAATCTATTTTTCAAGTTACAATCGATAATATCTGGGATGTTTTTGAGACACGGTGTATAGTTCTGCGTCGCAGTATACATCAGCTTTATTATATGTTTATTACATGACGAATGCGTTGCTTTCGTTGCTTGTCGACACGCTTTCTCGTCGTTCCTCACTATCCGAGGCTCCGAGCAGAGCTGTCCCTGCCATTATCGTAAAAGAAAAACGTTCTTTATGCTGCACTCGCTATAGTGGCATGTCATAGGATTAGGATGCGGCCGTCTTACAGACCGCATTACGCTTCTTGCCCGTCCGTCCGTCCGTCCGTCAGTCTGTCCCGTGCGGGATCGTAACTCGAAAACAAAAAGCGTAAAAACAAAATTGGCGAATGCAAACGATTCCCGGGTCTGCAGGGAAAAAACTGGGGTCACGATGTACCAATTTTCAGTTTAAAAGGTAAAAGGTCAAGATCTCACCGGACGTTAAAACGTTGAAGAAATTGCCGCATATCCGACGAATGTACTTGCGGGTGGCGGATTACGCGCAGAGCGGCTTAGGCGCTGACTGCAAAATAGGCCACTGTCTTGAAAAATACCACGGTTACCAGCTTCGATACACCAAACAAGGAACGTTAGAAATATAATAAGTTCAAGTAAAACAAGCACGCCGACGTGACGGCGACGTCTCCAGTCCAAGTACTTGGAACCAGATCCGTCCCCCCATCAGGAACCTTCATTCTGCTCCGGATTTCGCAAAGCTCTTTGTTTTCGCAAAATAGACATTATGATGCACTGTCGGTCTTCACTGTAGACAGCACACTATAACATTTACGATTATGATTGGATGTGTTTGAGCAGGGCAGGCAGGTGATGCCAGTTCAAGTGTGTCGTCGTCACAAGAGGCTGACATTGATGAGATGGCTCACGCTGCAGCGTCGTCAGCGTCAGCATTGAGCATCAGCGGCTGCAGCAGCAGCAGCAGCGGCGGCACGGTAACACAGGACGCAGTCGTGCCACTGAGACGTCGCCGAGCATCAATGCAGGACGCTCTAGATTTCACCAAAATCAACGCAAGTCTCTACGAACGACCAGTCAGTTGCTTGCCGCTTTCTCCTCCGACTACATTCTATGTGTTACTGGAATTAATATTAAGCAGGCAAAAAAAACAAGATAGTTTGTTGTCGTACACAATACAGAACACATCTCGGCATTTGCGACAAGCTATACAACAACTTGACTAAAAGTTATTTTGAAAAACAAAAATGCACAGAAAAAAATCAAACAAAAGTAATAACGGATAGTGTAACTTACTAGAGAAAAAGTTATCCTTTTTCACAGTACATACAGGCCGGAACTATTCATGGATAAATATCATCCGTTCTGCAATAACAAAAGCTGTTTTTCTTGTAGGCCTAAGTTAGTGACGCGGAGTACAGGAAGCTTTTACGGTATCGCGGATTTTATTCATCCTGTCGATTTGTTTGCGCGTTGCGTTTGGCTCGCGTATGCTATTAGAAGCTGGCCGAGCACGTAGTCCAAAGCAACGGCGTGAGCGAATGCTTTTCGTACCGTCCATTTAATGTAACGTCAGCAGCTTGGATAACGTCCGTACCGTCGACTCACTGAGAACTAACGATGACTGTCGTCGGCGACCTTCGAAGACTCGCCTGTCGTTTTGCGACACAACGCTGGAGTCTCAGTTTACGGGAATTCACCACGGTCCCTCGGTCAGTCCGTCCGTCACAAAGGAACATACTGAGAGATCGCCGTGCACTGGCTGCAGGTGTATTCTCGTATTCATGATGTCGTAGCTAGCGCCTCTGATTCAGCATCGCATCGCCCGCTGCCCGCTACTCACCCGCACTCTCAGCAGCAGACACTAACGACCACTGACTCCCGCGTGCCTGAGATTTATTTTTGTCGTACTGCGACGAATAACACGCAGTTTATGAAACGTTTATTCGCCATATCGATAAGTCATACTGCCAGGCCTGCTACAGGCAGCAAACCGGTAACTGATAACTCGTCTGTTTTCGTCGCCAGATGTTTGCCTAAGTTTGCGTCTGTATCTCGAGCATTTCTGCGCCGTTCGTCATCTGCAAGTGATCAATATTAACAGAACTTGGCCAGAATGCACAATTTGCTGTAACACTCTCGAACGATTATTTTATGTGAATAACTTGTGCTCAGAAAGACAGTTCAATGTTGTCACTGTCTGTAACCAACCACCAAGGTCAACTCGGTTTTCCATCCACCCGGGGTAGGTAAATCTAGTACCGGCCTGCCATGCTGAGGTCAAGGCGGGACACGTTCACCCGTGTCGCGTCTGATCTCATATGGCAGGTGACGCTCCGTAGCTCTGAGATGGGTTTCCTATGAAGAGCTATACAGACACCCTGTTAACCAGCTATTATTCTTGCATGTGTGTCGTTGGCCTTCAGTTGTTTCATATTGTTATAGGATTATTTTTGTTAAGGTTTATAACTCAAAATGTGCAGTAGAGAGTAAAGACGAGTCGTTAATAAGTTCAAAGTCGCATAGTGCCAGATGTCAGTCATCGACTCTTCTATCGTACGACTAGTTGGCAATTCTGTCAGAGCACCGAGATGTGCTGCTGTGGTCGCAGTTTTAGATATTTCTTATCTCGTATTATTAGATTCGATTAGTGCTCGTTACTGTAACTTGTTCGCCCGTTCTTGTTTTGTCGTTAATTTATACACTGGCTGTTATGAAATGGTGACAATTTTACGAGATATAGTGGGAGCGCTACGTCGCCGCCCCTTCCTGCTATAGGCCTAGCTCGGACGTACCGTAGGGCTTCCACTATAATATCTCACACAATGTCAAAGGAAGGCGGTTCTGCTGGTGGTCGAAGAGATCTGACCATCGATGGACGGATCTGGATCGTGACTGGTAGAGTCAGCGTCACGTACGTTGGGAGAGCGACATCAGCTTGGCGACGTGACGACTTCGGCGCATCGGCTGACGACGTCTGGGAGCTGGACGGGGATCAGCGGCATCGACAACTTGGAGCAGACGGTGGACAGCTGGGTCGACGTACTCTGGCGCATCGAGCAGCGGACGGACAACAGCTGACGTGTCTGGTGACGACAACCTACAACGGCTGCGAAAGAACCACGAAATATCTCGTCGCTCTATCTTGTAGGCGCTATAGCTGCCAATCATTCTACTACGTCGCCGCCTCTTCCCGGTATAGGCCTAGCTCGGACGTCGCCGTAGCGCTCCCACTACATATAATATCTCATAAAATTATGTCACCATTCCTCAACACTGGCATTGTTCATTTCGCGCCAATAAATGATGATGATGATGATGATGATGATGAAATACTGGCGATGTTTGTTCTACACTGAGAGCGTGATCGTGCAATAGTGACCGAGCCTGCGTGACTGCTCGTGGAGTCACAGTCACGTTGACAGGAGCTGATGTCGTGTGTCCAGTTGCTCGGAAGCCAGCAGCCGTTCGGCAGAATCCAGGAGGAGAACTGCGGCTCGGTGAGCCTGTCACTGCGCTACGACAACGAACAGTCGCTGCTGACCGTTCGCATAGTGCGAGCTCACGAACTGCTGCCACGCGAGGGTCATAGCGGCATGGATCCGTACTGCCGACTACGCCTGCTGCCTGACCGTCGCCATCAGCTTCATAGTAAGGTCAGGTCAGCGTTCCGCCAGCCACGCTCTAAGCCCTTACGGTATAGTAGGCCTACTCTCTCTCGTCGGCTTATGGCGTTCCTCGTTCGCTGTTAGCTCCTGGGTATATACAGGTTGATGCATCGGGGTCGGTCCGCTATTGCGAGATTTGATATTAACGTTAGGGTGAGGTTCGGGGTTAGGGTACTGCATTATACGATCCGACAGTAACAGCGGCCCTAAAGTATATAATGTGGTCCTGTGTAGATGCACGACGACCAGTGAAACAACATCCTGTATGATTAGGCGGCATCAGCGATGACGGCTATCGCGTTAGACAGGTCTTACTGTCTGTCTGTCCGTCTGTCACACTCGTGTATATCCTGCTGAAGCTATTTCTCACCACAGTTTCTGCAGTGTTATAACCGTCCATGATCTCACTCCAGTCGAGCGTGACAATTGAAACGCGTCTCGTGCTGTTTATCACACACACGTCCCACACAGGCAGAAGACATCGTCGATCACAGCCGTCAAATAAGCACGTTTCAGCTTTTGTCAACACGGTCTAGTGTTTACTATGCATCGCTATACACTCGCATAAAATATACTCTAGAGTCCAGACCGTGATGAAACGTAGACATAAAGAGAGTAAAACTATAGACTAGGCAGACAGACAGACAGACAGAAGCCATTATACGGCTACAGTTGTGGTTCGTGCCATAGATATAATAAACGTTTAGATAAAATAAAAAAAAACGTCAAAAACGTAAAAACGTTGAACTTTTTTTAAAACGTTTGTAAACGTTCGATAAAAAGTTGCCGACATTTGCCATGAATCCAACTATTATGTGAGTCATATGTCGGTTGTCAAATTTTAACACGTATCTTAATGTCAACCAATAAAACGAAA
>Ga0056124_1000691_pt1 | contig 11285 bp, 6 predicted proteins | sample WorMetHEROISLAND_2_FD_70069 | JGI IMG/M metagenome (GOLD analysis project Ga0056124, IMG submission 70069) | Marine gutless worms symbiont microbial communities from Max Planck institute for Marine Microbiology, Germany - Olavius sp. 4 HERON ISLAND | ecosystem: Host-associated > Annelida >... | reverse complement strand
AGTTAAGTCAAGACTATTGAATTGTCACTTGTGCTTTTTCATGTAGTTTTTTTTTAAATTATTATTATTATTTGTTATTTCTCAACTCTACCATTTGTGGTGAATAAAGATTTTCATAAGCGTAAGAGTGAATTCGCTCGATTTCTGAATTGTCGATGTACGTTGCAGTCGACTGGCTTTGCGAGACAGGCAAAAACTGACGACTGCATTGCTTGCAACAGTGAGAGCGAATTGAGACCGATAAGTAGCCAGTTGCGCTGTTCCACAGTGCGAGCAAATAGATAAAACCTTGCAGAAATGTATTAAGTTCACTGTTCGCTGACAGTGCGCACAGAGACAGAGTTGATGCATAGGTTATGACCAAGAGCTACATCATAATTAATAGTGTTTTCTTTAGTTCAGTGTAGTCTGCTTTTAATGAATCGGCGGCTTCTTGGCGGAGTAAAGATGTAGCCTATATACCGGAGCCGCCAGTAGGTTACATGCCGAGTTCACTGCGTTACGTGAAGGTAAACAAAGACGGCGGTACGCCACGGGACATTGGTAGGACCTCCCGCGTAGGACAGTCCTCGGCTGACATCATTGCATGGCGGGTATGAATGATCATGATGATCATCCAGACTGACGTAGATCAAAGGAAATCCGAGAACAACGGAACGACGAGTGGCGCAGCTTCGGCGGACGACCGACTGTGTGACGCCTTGGTGTCGAGTTCGTTTCGCGACTTATTAAACACTGCCTGAACGAACGACTTGGTATAGTCCCTCCCTGCTATTATTATGGACGTTCTATACGAAACTGCGTTCAGCTTAAACAGTGCGAGTTCGATCCGTTTATACATTAATGCATTTAAACGTAAAATAGTTTATTACATTGAGCATGCGTATCGTTGCGTCTTACTGCAATTACCGTGCTTATTCTACCGTATCCTTCATACGTCTGTTACATACCCACAGTTAGTAATTTTTACACTACAGTGTACTTGGGCTATTGTACGTGGGTAGCCTATTAAGTAGTTAACGGGTTTTTATATAAATGTGACAATCGTAGTATATAACGTTTAAGCAAGTAGATTAGGCCACTGAGTAAGTTAGTGTGTGATAAATGTAATCAGTGATGTAGTCCTCGACTTGGTCTCGAGGCGCCTCGAGGACAAACAGTAAAGTCATGGTCTTGGTCTTGGTCTCGACAGAAAAGTCTTGAAAATTTTCAAGACTTTTCCATTTTCTTATAGCTGTAGTGAAATAAAAATAACTTAACATTCCTGTTAAGTCAAGCCGTATTGCAATGTTGTCAATTGTCATTAATACGAAAATTATGAAGTGATATACAATATATATATTCTTTGTTGATCTTGGTGTTGTTGTTTATGTTGACACTGAATGAGTGATCTGAGATTTTGATACAAAAATACCAGAAAAGTCTTGGTCTTGGTCTTGAAATAAAAAGTCTGGCCTTGGTCTTGGTCTTTGTCTTGAAAATTATGGAAATCTTGGTCTTGGTCTTGATAAAAAGTCTTGGTCTTGGTCTGGTCTTGACAACAAAGTCTTATTTACATCACTGAGTGTAATCGTAATTTCGGCAGGCTTGTTTTAATAGACGTCTAAAGTGAAGTGACAAAGAACCACAATTATACCTCAACAACTCCGTACCAGCGTTTTGCAATAGTGATTATTTTAGTAGTGGCCATGGCTGCAGTATACACGTAAAGTGTTGGTAAATCTCACTTCCACTGAATATGGTGAATCTTTTAGGTTCAGCGAAGCGAGATAGCGAAGAATGGTCGATAAAACAGCTGACGGTGCGGCTTCAGATCTAACAGCGACTTAAGAAGAAACGATTTACGGCTTACGAACGGACGTTTCTGCTGGTGAGAAGCGGACAAAGCCCTCTGGACATAATCCCTGTGGAAAAAGTAATCCCGTTTCGCTATCCATTCTAGGACAAAGTTGCACGCTATTCCAAGTTTCCAACGTCGTATAAGGACTTCACTGATCAACTCTGTCAACATTTTACAACTGCTGCTAAACTGAACCATTCAACGCGCCCGTCGACTTAATTCAACGTTGCTGCCACATTTCAGTAGTTTAAGGTGATTTTATGTAGGCCTTGTCATTTCATTGTATTTCATTTTATTATTGGACTAGTCAGCTCTGTGCTGTAAGTCATCCCTGACTCACATTATCATTATCATTGAGGTCCGTCTGTATTACTGATGAGAGGCTTTTAGAACGTTATGCACTATATACACATGGCTCAGTGGTGTAGTGGTTAGCGCACTTGGAATGAGAACCCGGCGACCGCGGTTCGAATGCCGGGTCGCGCCACTATTCCACTGGGTAGCAACATTGGGCAAGTTGTTTACACACATTGTCTCCCCATTTTCTCAGCTCCAAGAAACTGGGGTACAAAAGGGAGTTTTCGGCACCTAAGTGGTTATGGTGATTACGTGCGCTAAATTAAGCTAAGCTCTAAGCTAAGCTTTGGAGCGCACTGTAATATAACCTAACTAACTTTACTTTTACTTTTTATATACATTTACGTTTTACTTACTTAGGGGGGAGATTTCGTCCGGGGGGATTATGTCCGGGGTTCCTATATACTGGTAGTGTGGATTCAGTTGCTGGCTGCTGCTGTTGCTGCTGAGCCTGCAGTAGCCGGTGATGAAGCTGAGGATGAAATATGACGACGCGTGGAATGCGTGGAATGGCGACAGATTGCACTACGTAACCGCGAATCAATCAGCTCAGACAGTTCCGAAAACTGTTACAAGTTATGATAGATTTGTGCATTTTATTGTCTTGCACTTTATTTGAACCATACAAAAACCGTCAAATGTAAAATATGACTACAGAAGGGCACTCGGAGATCGCAGACCTCTGCCAACGCTAAGTCATTTTTCCGCTGTGTTCGCCAGGCGGCAGCACCGAAATCTCTGCCTTATCTGGCAATGGTAATGAATCCTTCAATCCTATTTTGGATCAGTAGATCCAGATGGTGATCCGAATCACCACCAAAATCTAATCACCTCTAAGCTGGGCAAAGTCTAACCTTCCCTGAAAATTTCAGCCAAATCCACCTGTAACTTTATGTCTAATCCTGCTTGCAAACAGACAGCCGAGATTTTGTTCGGGGGGATTATGTCCCGGGTTCCTTCTGGTAGTGTGGATTCAGTTGCTGGCTACTGCTGCTGCCGAGACAGGGTTAAGGGCAGGGAATTGCCCCTCTTTCGCTAAAATTTAACCTGTCGGAAAACTTCTTCTTGTCGAAAAATTTTCTACCAAAAATACAAATTTTGTAGCTGAAAATCCCCAAATTTGGGGGAATTTAGGAGCATAATTAAACTTTTGATCACCCGCAATCTCATCTGTTGGAAATTTGCAGCTGTCCGTCGGAAAATTGCAACTTCCTGCACGCAACTTTACTAAACCACGGCACGCTGCCTGACGTCTCAGACGAGAACTCACAATACTAGCTGAGCAGAGACTCATCCGTCTGACGTGACAGGATACTCCATCACCGGTCAGAAATTATGCAAATCGGTTGACGTACGTCAACGTTATAAATGAAGACAGAGTGAGCCGCGTTTGAGTCACTGTACGTATCAGCGGCGTCGTGGGTTAAGAAAGTAGGGGCAGAAAGTTGCAATTTCGACAGACAGTTGAACATTTTTGCAGGCAGAGGAGATTGTGTGTGATCACAACTTCTATTTTGCTCCAAATTCTCCGAAAATGAAGAATTTTCAGCCCCAAATTTTGTACTTTTCGAGGAAAATTTTCCGACAAGAATAAAATTTTCCGACACGCTAAAATTGAGAGGATCGCCCCTTACCCCACCTGCCATGACGCCACGAGAGTGTATAGATTCTGCTTAATGTTGCAGCAGCAGCAGCAGCAGCAGCAGCAACAGCAGCACTATTGACTAGGCCTATACTACAGTCGACCGGTCGTCCTCGTTCCTCGTCCCATCGCCAAGCTGCGGTCAGCAGCTTTCTTGGACTGAAGAACTAATTAGACGCCCGCCTGCCTGTCTGTCTGTCTGCCGGACCAGTGCCGCTGCCGCTCGCTTTAAATATTAATGAAACCCGGCTCTGTGCGTCCGGCCCGTCAACCAAGCTTGCTTTACGCCGCCTGGCCAACACGTGCCATCGCTATCACCGCAAAGCAACTCCGCTAGAAAGCTTTGGCGTCCGCTCGGGGCCTATAAAGTGCCCATATATACAGCCAACGCTGGCTGATAATCTATACACCCGGACGTTCATATCTAGCCACGTGCGTCTGCGACTGCAAATGGTGCCGTCTCGAATGATGTGGACAGTGAATCATGATTTATTATGTGGCCGTCTTGCCGTCCGCGTCCGTCTGTCCGTCCGTCCGTCTGTCGCGTACCAGCTCATATAACTCGAAAGCAAACAGGCATAGACAAAACGAAAATTGGCTTGAATGTTTCCCAGGGCATGAGTGACCGATGTGCCAACTTTTAGTTCAAAAGGTCATCAAAGGTCGGGGGTTACTGGCCGTAAAAAATCTCACGAAAATGACGCGTGTCTTAAGTGTGAAGTTCGGCATTATTCCAGTAATTTAAATGACTGTCTGGAAAAATGAAAATAAATCTACTAGTGTAAAATGAAAATATCTTATGTACGTTCTGGTGAACAAGGGAATTACGTTGCCCCTCCAGAAAAACGGCATGTCTTAATTCTATGACAATATCTTAATTCTAAAACTATAATAACTGTCAAAATCTTAAGAAATGCGGTATTGTTAATACTCCGCATCTCCTGACCGCAATACTGCGATGTCAAGCATGATTTATTTCCTTCTTTTTTAGTTTTCTGATAAAAGGCTTCTATCTCTCCCATAACCGTCTATTTATGTTTTTTTACATAGCAGTAAATCTACTTGTTCCATTTATCTCTTTTCAGTTCCGTTTAAAATAGTTTCATTTTTTTTAGTTTTAGCCTAATCTGGCACACATTTAAACCGGCAGCATGCCTGCCAGTTTTCATTACAAATCTTTCATTATATTATCATGTATCGTATCATATATTATTTCGGATGTTCAATCATAAAGCCCCCATAATTATTCCGTATACTGCGGGTTCCACCATGCAGTCTCATATAGTGGCAGCTAATTCCCCGGCTGCTGCATGTCTGACGCATGACGTGTGATGAAGAATGAGGTGAAGAAGATTCTTCCGTCACGCAGATACTGACGTCAGGAGGTGGCAAATCAACACCGCACCAAACTGACCAATGACTGACCACTGGCTGACCACCGGACGACTGAAGCACAAGCTCCACTAGTTCGATTTGTCGTGGACTTGACGGACAACAAGTCGTACAGCAAACTGTGTAGTATAACGTCGTCGTTGATTTGCGTTGAGTTTCCATTCATTTGTGAACGTGTTGTACAACTTGAGCGGATTTGACAAGGCTGCGTGGAAAATTGGTTTGAAAAAACCTAACTTTTAAAAACCAAAAAAAAACTGAAAAGTCTAAATTTTGAAGTTTTCGTTTTTTTTATTTGAAATGCAATTTATGATACAAATTGAATTGAATTTCATATTTTAATCGTCGTGGTTTCTGAGTTCTGATGTCGCGTCATTTACTCAACGAAAGCGACATGTGACATGGAGAATGGTGTACAAGATGTTCTTTCTGGGTCTTAAGATTTTTGTGCTGTCTTCTCTGTACACTGAAGCCTAAAAACCTAAAAAAGCCTAAAACCGAAAACTTTTCCAAAAACAGTTATTTCCAGCCCTGAGACTTGCTCATTTTGCTGTAGACTTTGTCACTTTAGACCACTGGACCATGCAAAAGCTCTTTTTATCGAGCTGCCAATGCCGTATTTAGTAAAGTTGGACGAGTTGCGTCGGAGGAGGTTACGTTACATTTGATTAAGTTTAAACGTACTCCTGTGTTGTTGTATTGTCTGGAAGCTTGTATCTTTCTAAATGTTAGGTCGCGTCACTTGCTTCTGTTGTCAATCGTTTCTTTGCGAAGCTTTTTAACACAAGCGATATCGACATTCTAAAAGTTTGTCAAAGTTATTTTGCATTTGATTAACCGAATGTCCAAATATCGAAAAGTACTAAAAGATTAAAATCTAAATTCTTGGACACCGTTTTGACAACACAATCGAGTGACGCGGCGTGAGATCTGTGTTGTCTGAGAGTCATCGTGTCTGGGATTTATTGTTAAGACATTGATAGCCATGTGAGGCACGTACGAACATTGCGTCTATATGTTTCGTTATGGTATTATTGCGCTTTTTTCTTAAATTCGTATCTACCAGTAATGGTGACTAAAGATTTCCATGATGATGATGATGATGATGATGATTCTGTACAAACAAGTCAATATAAAATGGAAGGCCTGCAACAAATTCACAACATCTTGACATTCTAATGTTGCGCGTTACGAATTTTTTTTACTAAGCAGCCGTGTTAAGATATTTTACAAGACATGCAGGAAAACGTGCGATTAACAACTTCTAGCCTCAAAACCAAACCGAAGAAACTTAGGAATAATACAAATAGAAAATATAAGGTAACGACTACGTGTAAAACTAGAACTAAAACTAAACTAAAACTCGCATGCAATTTTGCGTTAGTCATCTATAGCCAAAACAACATTGCATGCGAGTTTTAGTTTTGTTATAGTTTTGTTGTTATATTTACTTTTGCATATGTACAGCCACCCCATAAATCTGGTAAGGCGCAAAAAATTCCCGTGCTTCCGGTGCAGTCTGTCCCTAAAAAGATCTCTTCCTAAATTTTTTATTGGACCCTGAGAAAATATTGGTGCAATTTTCTTTGCTTTTACAAGTTTTACTGGAACATAACTGTTTGCATCTAGTCGGTTATGCTGCAGTATTTTTACTTTAGTTCTCATGGTGCTTTTTATGAGCTGTCGTGTAATAATACACAAAATGTCATAAAATACAAATTAAGAATTGAAAATTAAAAATAAATATCTTTCCCGTTCCTAGGTTTTTGCCAGACTACAACCGGAAGCACATAATTTTTTGTGGCCTAATCGACGCGTAGTGTTCGGCATATTTGGTCATGTTTCAGCAGCAGCTCGTGTCCATTCGTGAAGCTCCATTGTCCGAGTGCGTCCAGTTGTTAGCTGAGCTGTAGAGCACAGCGAGAATTGATGGACTTGGGGATAGCTTTGCGAAGTGCAGCGATACCCATGCGAGACGCCGGGGCACCAGCCGTCGGCAGCTCTGTATTCAACACAGACTGATGTACATGCAACAAGATCGTCAAGCTTTGCTCAAGGCTAAGTACTGTCCGCGGGTAGCCGCAGTATCATGCACACACAAAAATGCACAAAAACCCATGTGACCTTGACCTTTGACTATGACCTTGAAATTCATCAGAATTCAAGAGGTTGTCGTGGTACATGTTCGTGCAAAATTTCATCAAGCTGAGTGCAGCGGTTCATGAGTTATCGTGCAAACAAACTTTTTGCCATATCTCGCAACGGTAAAGAATCCTGTGACCTTCACCTTTGACCTATAACCTTGAAATTTTCTGACTTTCGACCGGTTGTCAAAGTACATGTTCCTGCAAAACTAAGCCTACATCAAGCTAAATGCAGCGGTTCATGAGTTACCGTGCGCACAGAAAAAAAACTCGGACAAAAACAATACTGTCGGTCGCTACCGCGGACAGTACTTAATTACAAGTAAACAAAAATTCTACTAATTTAGCAAACGTGGTATATAGGGATGACACACAAATCATAAGATACAAAAAAGGATAACTGTGTATATGGGACACAGTGGGATGATGGGTGCTTGCTGCTTGCTGTATCTACAGTGGCATATCGCCTGCAAGGTAGAAATTTCTGTCACGCAAGCTCCGTATTGTCGCCATAACTCATCGGTGACGAGCACGCGTAACGCTATGACATGGCTATTTTTCCTACAGTATGCCGTGATTTTTTCGCTATTTCATCGTATTTTCTCATAGTCCTCGTTACAGAGACGAGAGAAACTTGTGCTGTCCGGTACTACCAGGTATTGGTGCGAGACGGAGCGCGGTGATTGGAGCAGCGGGGCACGTGCTTGATGAACGATGCGTTCTGTTGATGTGTGACGCACCACGTGACCAGTTGCCACGACAACGGTCAACAAACAGACACGGAAACAGCGCTGATTGGCTGCGACCTGCCAACGACAACAAGAACGTCCACGGATGTACTGTATTTTCGAAAAAGGCTTGCACCCGAAAAAAGTAAAAAAAAGTTAACGAAAATAGAATAATTAACCCTTGTCCCGGCAATAGCTTTTCTGCGACATTTGCCGGCAACTGGGAAGGGTGAAATGACCCCCAGAGATATATTGAGTTCTAATCTAAAGTGAGTGAGTGAATAAGGTAAGTAAGGAAGTAAGTAAGTAAAACGTGAATTTATATATGACGTTAATTAACCTCTAATGAGTAAGGGTGCTTATAGCCGGCGCAATAAGGCAAATAAGTCACAATGCATCGCAGCTTAAACGTACAAAAAGCCTTAAGTATAGCCGCTTGTAATATATTACAAGCTATTCACCTTTGAATATATATTCAAAAGTGAGTAGTCTAAGTACTGAACAACACGTAGAGACAAAGTTCCAACGGCTATCCTCATATTTTCAGAGTCAAAACTTAACCGTAGTGCTACTGCAGTTGCTGTGGGACGTCGATGTGGCTATAAATCCAAAACGGTGGCCAAATAACCGGAAGTACTAATTATAATTTTGCCATTTTACAGAATACACTTGTCGCTCCAAAAACAGCATGTAGGTTTAAGCTTACGTATGTAAGAAACACCTAAATCTCCGGTGATAATGGCCGACGCTACCTCAGTCGAAAATAAATGACAGCCAACTAACGGGAAGTAGTAATAACTTTGCTGCTGTAATCACAAGAGAGAGGGAGTTCGCCTGGCCTAACGTAAAATATTTGAATTCTGCCACTTGCCCCCCCCCCCGCCAGCTTTCGCATGTTTAAATACAGAGCTTGGAGTGAGAACGTCACTTCTCTTGTCAATGTCATGTTATATAGCAGCTGCCTATCGCGGCTTTACAGATATTGTAGCCAAGCGTCCCTCACTATATATTGTGGGTGACTGAAATATGTGTAGGCTAATTAGTATGCTGTCGTTTTTTTCCTGAGAATTTGGAAGTCAAAATGCGTACAGACGTAAGGGGAACAGAAGAGAATGAGTGAAGTCAATGTCGCTGAGACGAAAGTCCTAAGGCTAAAGTCTTATGTCAGACAAAACTTACGACCGTCAACGTGAGGCTGTCAAAAGTGGATAAGTAACAGGGCTTTCCAGGCTGCAGGATCCAGTGTCTGGAACACTCTACCGGAGGAGCTAGACATAATGACATCTCAGTCACTCCGACATCTGAAAAACTGGCTCTTCTGGAAATCATAAAAAAACTCGGGTATCGTCATCTAAACTGAACAACTTACTATTAGCCTTGACGTAGCTCTGCTATTAAGGCAACCCTGGGTAATTGATTGAGTAATTGATTGATTGATTGATTGATTGATTGTGGGCGGCGCCAAGCAACTGGGGGCGGGTCTAAAGGCGAAAACGACACAAAATGAACTGAATGAAACAGTTCAGTTCAGTTATGTCGCTTTGTGTGAAAACGGCGAGACATGATACCTGTGAGAGATGACGGAGGTACGCGCACTGAGACGCTGTTAGTTAACTTGTAGGATTCGTTGTATTTATGTTCGCTAGGTGTCACCGCTGCATCGTCATCGTGTTGTGATCTGGCAGCTCGTAGCATCATTTGAGATACGCTCCAAAACACGTCGGCAGCATCAGCATCAGCAGCAGCAGCAGCGCTAGCAGCAGCTGCTGCTTCTGATGACATAATTAAACAACAACACGAACATCGATCAGCTGTTCTGGACAGTGACAAAAAGCACAACCATTGTTTTCATTCTCTTTTTATTATTATTCAAATCGTGGGCCTACAGCAAGTTATGCGGGCCCGCATTAGTAAAGTGGCGCCATCTAGCGAATGACATTTCGTGAATCCAGGCTAACTGGCTCAAGCACTAGTATCATGCAAACAAGAAACACACAAAAACCCATGCGATCTTGGCCTTTGACCTATGACCTTGATATTCAATAGGGTTCTGGATGTTGTCAAGGTACGTGTTCATGCAAAATTTCATAAAGCTAAGTGCAACAGTTATTTATAGTGTTGACAGATCGATCGACAATGCCGAAAACAATAATGCCGTCGCTTCCGCGGGCAGTATTAATATACAAAATATAAAAACACACAATGCAGAATGCAACCACAGCAAAATGACAGTTGGACAGGGAATAGAACAGAGAATAACGGAAGCAACAAATGCTACGCGATCTGTACAGTGCAGATAGCCTAACTGACTCATTGTAGCCTATCTCTTTGAGAGCAAAGTGTAGGGCGACAAATTAAGCGACAGAAATGAACTGAATTGAAATATGTCAGTGCAGTTCATTTCATTTTTGTCGCTTTGTGAAGGCCTATACGCCTCAGGAAATCGCTTATTCGCTTTAGACTGCTCACAGTAGGCTATTGCAACTCGTTCGAAGTAATTTCATAAAAAAATATTATGTGTATTTGGCTGTTAATGTAGCCTAATCTATAATGAAAAGCATCGATATGGGCTAAACGACACGCCGACGAACCTTCTTGTAGTTGGCTTCTGTCGGGCAGTTTAACGCGACCTGTGATTGTCCACGCTGTCGCCTACGCCCACACATCGTCAGCGTCAGTTACTTGCAAGCGATGCAGCAATACAATGCGAGTAATCGCAGTAAATGAAAAGTTGTTCGAATTTAGCCACAATGCATGTATATTTATTAACTTGTTTGCAATTTCAACTGAAAGACTACTTCTTCACGCGTTAAGCAAGTCGTGATTGCGAGAAATGTGCGCCACTTTTGAGATTTGTGACATCCTGACACTTTTTGAACTGAGAAAAAATGAACTTGGTACAGAAATTGGTACGTCTTACGCAGGGGCGTCGATCCCTATGGGACAGGGGGACACGTCCCCCCAATATTTAGACTGGGGGACATTATTACGAATGTCCCCCTCAATATTTCTAGAGTAATATCAGCTACTTTTTATCCATGCAATGTTTTCTCGATAAGTTGAAAGAATTTTTAGTCTTTTTAGTCTTTAGCCGACTAGTGCAAGGAGTCGTTGGTACACAGGTCACAGTAAGGTGAAACCCAAGTTCAAGTTCAGTTCATGACTCTGTTCCACACCTGCTG
>Ga0056124_1000690_pt1 | contig 11289 bp, 6 predicted proteins | sample WorMetHEROISLAND_2_FD_70069 | JGI IMG/M metagenome (GOLD analysis project Ga0056124, IMG submission 70069) | Marine gutless worms symbiont microbial communities from Max Planck institute for Marine Microbiology, Germany - Olavius sp. 4 HERON ISLAND | ecosystem: Host-associated > Annelida >... | reverse complement strand
GAAATAGATTGAATCTTTGTTTTGATTAATTTAAATGACTGTTGATGAGAGCTCTGACGCCACACGTTGAACACTGCTACCTCGTTGTAGCTACGTCAACATAAAACAGCTTCGAGCGTCAGCAGTGATTCACTCGCACTGTGATTGGTTTGTTATTAAAAAAACCCGCAGCCGAATGACTGAAGATTTGCGAACGAATAGCCACCAAGAACAAATCTACGACATACTGACAAGTCAAGATGTTGTACAACTTGTTGTGCGACTTGTACGACCCAGGTCAACTCAGCCTTACATCCCTCCGGGATAGGTGAATCGAGTACTGGCCTGCCTGGCTGGGATAGGGTGTGTTCGCCTGTAACTCCGTGTGATCTCGTATGACAGGTAGATCTGAGATGGGTCTTCAACCTTTAACCTGTTAACTTTTTTTCGCTGTCCAACAAGTCCACTAAAACAAATTGAAGTGTAGTGGAACTTGGACTGTTCACATTAGAGTCCATTCATCTATGTCGCCGACTTGCCTGGCCGCCGACCTCTCCGTTCTGTTGGCACCAACCGTCTGGCAGTGCCGCCGGTTAAGTTGACAACCGTCGCCAACCAACCGGGCTTTCCCGGTTGTCGGCCCACGGACATGGAACGATCTACCAGACAACGTGACTTCAGCCGAATCGTTATCCACCTTCCGTCAGCGACTTAAAACTCACCTGTTTACCAAATCCCTTTTCTTACTATTCCCTGGACTGGACTTCACCTAACCTCTCTCTAGTGGACCTAGCAGTAGTTTTTACTACTTAGGCCACTTTAGAAATCCCGGATTGATTGATTGATTGATACACGAGTCATCATTACCGACATTCTTCGACTGGATGCACGACTCGCAGCATGAAAGGACTTCTGAACGTCATCAGTCGACTGACATCAGCTCGCAGCAACTACAACAACAACAACAAGAACTACTACTACTACTACTACTACCACTATACACACAGACATCAGCACGCAGTAGCTCAGTCACCGCATCTTTCTTCTTCAACTTGCCGTCATCATCATCGTCATCATCAGCATAGACGGGTTTAACGTGGTCTGAATAATAATCAATAATCACCGCGTCTTTCTTCCTCGCCGCTCCCAGCATTTTGCCGGCCGTGAATCTCTTGTCAAACATGAAAACTGATGCAGACTGGCGTCACAAACACAGACAAACACTGCGTGAGTGAGGCCTACAATATCTATGTTTCCGGTCGCAGTCTGACAAAAATAGGCACGGGGCAGAAATAATTTATTTTTATTTATTTTCATTTTTTTCATGGCATGCCGTGCAATATTACACAACAACTCATAAAAAACTGATTGACACACTGAATAGTATCCATGAGAACAAAAGTAAAGATACTGCAGCATAACAGACTAGCTGTAGCCTAAGCAGTTCTTTTTCAGTAAAAAGTTGAAAGCAATCTTAAAACGGCACCAATTTTTGGGGGTCCGATAAAAATTTAGGGACGGAGAATGCTCAGGGACGGAGGGAAACCGGAGGCACGGGAATTTTTGTCACGCTTGAGTAGTTTCTTTCGTAATGGTGGTGACACACAGTCAAGAAACTTGCGCAAGAAACTTGCACAAGTTTCTTGTACAAGTTTCTTGACTGTGTGTCACCACCATAACGTTTCCGTTGAACAGAAACGTTCTTGTGCGACGTGCTTTACGTGGAACCGTGTTAACTGCATAATGCTGGAACGTTGCTCATAACGAGCATAACGACACATTAATGTAGAGTAGATAGAGGCTAGTAAAACTAATTACCAGTCTCGAGGCTCGAGAAATATCACGTCAGCAACGTTCTCAGAGCTAAATCCGTCGCTAATCTCTCGCCACAAAAGCCCGTGCGACCTTTCTCGTTATACGCTAAGCTGTACACGTTGACCGTGTGTCTTAATCACTTTACTGTGGTCTCGTGCCATTACACACTGTGTATAATATAGTGTTAAAATTGTCCATTACAGCGTGGTTCATTTGCATCGTAAGTGCTAATGCATTGCATCGTTCGCTAAGCTGTCTGTCATGGGCGCTTACAGAAAATTGTCCAAGGGGGTCAAACCGTCAAAGAGGTCGAACCGCCGTAGCTGAGAACAAATCGTGTGCGGTGGGAAATTGGGAGGTCTGGGCAGCGTCGTGAGCTCCCCCAGAAATAAACTGAACTGAACTGAACTGAACTTTAGTTCAGTTGCGTTGCACGGAATGTACAAAGCGAAAAACGAGCAGCTCAGTTCATTTCTGAACATTATATTTAGACCTACGTGATGAGCACTGCACTGTGCTTACGCTAATCAGTCCGATAGAAGAATATGCTCTGTAAGCTGATCGTAAATAAGTTACGCAGCCTACCTTTTTGTCGCTGATTCGTGTCGCGTCAGAGATCTTCCATACACTGTCGGGGCCGGCGCTAGCAACCTGGCGCTCAACACTGAAGTACTCAGTGATTGGGTTAACGGAGTCTGGTGACACGAGGCCTTGCCGTATCATCATCAGCATCTCCATCACACGCACCACCACCACCAGCAGCAGCAGCAGCAGCTTATAGCACAAACTCCATTACTTCGATCTGTTGTGCAGCTGCTGTCGTACGAAAAGCTGTACAAGACGTGGATTTGTAGTTCAGTTCATTGTATAAGGCGTATAAGACGGCCGTATAAACAAAGCTCTGTCATCATCATCATCATCAGCATCTCCATCACACGCACCACCACCACCAGCAGCAGCAGCAGCAACTGACGTAACCTACTGTTCTGCACCGACGTGATATTAGTGTGCGCTGCTGCTGCGCTTGCTGCACACAACAAGTCATAGTCGCCCACTTTGAGCGATCACTGTGTGGGCGACCTGCCTTCGCTTCCCTTCCGTTCCTTTCTTCTTACCATTTTCATTCTTCTCCTTGCTTCCTACCCTTCTCTTATTTCTCCCTTTCTTGCTCCCTCCCCTAAATCCACGTACGGCGTCTGTGTGCGGATTTCTGTATAGGCTTTCCATGCCCAGTAAAATGCAGATGTATCGTTGTGAAGGTGGTAAGAAAACTGCGCAGTTTCAGCCTTAAACTGTACCAAAAATCGTTTGGCGGTAGTGTTGACCACCTGGGGCTAAAACTGTACACTTTTTGTCACTTGTAGTACGATGACGCATCTTTATTTTTTACTGTTCATGAATCAAACGGCCGTGTGCGTGTGTGTGTGTCTTAACCCCGCAAGCTTTTTGCCGATCGCCGCCAAGTATTGGGCGCCTATGCGACTAGTTACTGGCGTCATTTAACGTTAACCCACTGATGGGCGATACGCAACCGCGTTGAGCTGTAAATAATTCAGCGTTGAGTCTAGTGCAACATTAGCTGCTACTACTACTGCTGCTGCTGCTGCTGCTGCGGATGATGATGATAAGGATGGTGCCGAGTACGCTGCAGTTAGGCCTATAATAATAAATGACGAGCGACAGTCGACGACCTGTGTACGGACCTTTTAATTTAACCATTAACTATTGCGGTAACTATTACTATTTCAGTCGGATAGAGTGAAAAAGTATCGCCACATCTATATGTTATTATGCATACACATTATAATCGAACATAATGTCCGGATGTACACGGTGATCCGAAAAATAAACCACCAAGTTTTTGTCATGACTTCAGCAGACATTAACCGATTTTTGAAGTTCCTTCACTGGCGCAAGTGCTACACCTAGCAGTAATTTTGCAACAAAGTTTGATTGCTGAAGATCCTGCCATGCCTCAAACGCTTCGCCATGTAAACTTCTACAATATTAATTTAAAATGTCAGAATTGATTTGCGGAAAAATAGTTATTTGACAATCGACTGTTATTTTATGTGTATGTCTGTGTGTGCTTGTGTACGTTTTATGCGTAAGTTATACTGATCGCTTTTATCGTCGGTGTATGCTGTTGTATTGCAGAAATGCGTTAGGCCCTAATTTGGTTTGTCAAAAAAAATCTAGGACTGATTAGTGCGTTGTGTGATAACAGTATGTACTGTGTAGTGTTCATTACGTGAAACATTTGCGACTAAATTTGAATAAGAAAACAACTTAACGCTGCAAGTAACATCCGCACAATTTGATCTGAGATAACATCGTTAGGCCTATGGTAGGAATTACGCATAGAACATACGCGTGTAATATGAATATCGCAAGTGCATTGCGCCCAATCATTATAATTGTAGCTCAATGGCTTAGTGCTTAGCGCACTTGGAATTCGAACTCGGGGACCCCGGTTCGATTCTCAGGTCGTGCCACTATTCCATTGGGTAGCAACCTTGGGCAAGTTGTTTACTCACATTGCTTCCACAGTTTCTCAGCTCCAAGAAACTGGGGTACAAAAAGGGAGTTTTCGGCGCCTAAGTGGTTATGGTGGTTAAATGCGCTAGATTAAGCTAAGCTTTAAGTTAAGCTTGAGAGCGCACTATGATATAACCTAACTTTACTTTTTTTACTGTAATTGTGTTTGCATTTATAAGTAAAACATAACGATTCGTACTTCATCAAATTTCGGAATGACAAAATGAGAAAATGACAATGTCCCACCGCACAGCAAAGCAATGACACATGTTGGAAGCTATGTTGCCTTTCCTTTGGTCGTCAACATTACTAAGTTCTGACTACAGTTTGCCTAAATATCGAGTAAGTGACTGAAACATGATAACGCTCAGCAAAATCGTGGCTAAAATTGATTCAATCTAATAATCTTAATCCACAGGACGTGTGGTGTCTGCAGTCTTACTGTTAAATTTATTTCTTACGGTTGTTTTAGCTTACTAAACACATTGCCTATTGCGAAATATTCGCCAAAGTACCGAGAACAAATGATGGAGCTGAGCCTAAAGCCCCATTTCTAGCGACACAACTCAACTCAACTGGACGTCCAGTTGAGTTGAGTAGTGTCGCTGTAAATGGGGCTTTAACGGCACATCAATCGATCAATCAATCAAAACACATTTACGACGTAGCGCCATGTTGCGAATGAATTAGAGGCGCATGAGCACATAATAGGCCATTCTGTGCCACAAACGCTAATAGTAATGAACATAAAACGGGCGTGTAAAAGTCCATATGACTATATGCGTTAGCATCTATACGGCAGAAATAGTTATTATATTCTTTGGCTTCAAGTTGTGCGTGGGCCTATGTGTGTCAGCGCTTGACGTCAACGTTGAATGCTATCGACCACCAGGGATGTAGCCCTAAAAAGGAAACGGGGAACGCCTGAAACTCAGTGAAGTATAAGGCTAAATCTTGCTCAATTTTTGCACGTTTTGCGCTTAGTTTTAAAACTGTAATATGTACGAAAGGCAATAAAATTATTACGATACACTGAAAATTGTTGTTAATTTGTAATTTTCTCAGCTACAGAAACTATCGTAAAATAAAATTACAAACAACTATAGACAGAGAGAGAGACAGAAAACGTGTTTCAGTAAGTAAGCAAATCTAACTCTAAGCCATGTTTTCATGCTGTGGCTGATTGCAGAGATGCTGCAGAAACTGTAGGCTTATTGCAAACTGGAATGATCTGATGTACTCATTGCATTGACGACCGGTCACGCTTAGCAACTTTCTTGACTGAGAAGCAGCGAGTTTGTTTCTTCTGTAAAAACGGTGGGGGCGCATCCCCTCCCTGGAAAAAAATGGGGCCACGACGTCCCCTGAGTGCCCGCTTTACTACCCCTCCCCGTTGACGACAGCATCATCATCATCATTAGCAGCCAGACGTGTAGTACTCGAGTCCGGACTTGGACTCGAGTCCGGACTTAAGTCCATTTTTGCTGGACTTGGACTTGGACTTGGACTTGGGCTCTAAGGACTCGGACTTGGACTTGGACTTGGACTCGGACTTGGAGGTTCTGTCAGCAAGTCCATTTCTCAAGTCCTTTGTGCCTACAAAAATAGCACTATAACAGAATAACCTCGCTGCATGTGTACACACCAGAGAACACCACAGTGACACTGCGACTGATGCTTAAGATGCTTAAATAATTAAGGATTAGTTCTTAAACATGTCTACGATAGTCTTTTAATTAACAACAGCAAGAGAAATAATACCCAAATAGGGTAAAATGCTTGCATGTTCGTTTTATCCTACGTGACTTGGACCTGGACTTGGACTTGGCTTTTTGAAGAGGACTTGGATTCGGACTTGCCCAATTAACGTGGACTTGGACTTGGACTTGACTGTTGCTGGACTTGTTACAAGTCTGTTAGCAGCAGCAGCAGCAGTAGGTAGACGTTGAAGACGAGGACTTGATGATGAAGTCGACCTGAGTCAGAAGAGACCACCTCAACACAGTCAGCTTCAGCTGTACATTGTGTAATGGATCTCGCGACAACGCTGGCGTCTGCTTCGACTCGCCGCCCGCTCGACCGATCGACCGACCGCTGGCGCGCACGTGCACACATCACAACACGCACGCGCTCCATTTAATCGATCGATCAATCAATCAATCAAAACACATTTGTATAGCGCTGTATGTCGCGAACGAATCAGATGTGCATTTAGCTATACCGGCACCGAATATCAGCAGTTTTATTGGCTATACACAAAAATAGCATCACCACCGCGTTCCTAGGAAGTTCCAGAGATCGTAATTTGTATAGTCGTGGTGTTCGTTATCGTATGTTTGTTAGAGGAATAGATAACTAGCTAACCGTCGGTGACTGTATGTTGTACGTGTTGAGTTGGACCGTCCCCGTTTCAAGTTCAACCACTGGCAGTTGCATTTCAGCAAATAAAAAAACATTATCTTGTCGTCGTGTATTTACATTGTCGGTATGTTTTCAACCACGGCATGAGTTTTATTTGTTATAACGCTAAAGGTTCAGTAGCAGTTAACTATCGCGCAGTGAAAATGCGGTGACTATACGTGGAATAGTGATGATGATGATGATGATGATGAATTAACTGTCTCTCTGAAACCTTCGTAGAAGCCTAGAACGGTCACAGTGCACCAGACGTCGTTATGTGCGAGACCGATCGAGACGTGCTAATTGTGGATTTATTCATGTGTAATCGGCTGTACGTGGAAAGATGCTGGCTAATGGATCATTAGTTTTACCGTAAGTTAACGGCGAGCCCCCGAGCAACTTGCACAGTGCACACACTGCAGGACTGACTTTCTGGCGAAAATGTTTTGACCGATTGACGAAATCAAGGCTGCCAAGAAATGCGTCTAATGACCACGAGAGCTGCATGCATCCGATTAGCAAATCATCGGCTTCAGTAAGCGTGAGTGAGTGAGTGAGTCAGCGAGTAGTTTCTTAACGGCACATCAGCACAAAACAGGCCATTCAGTCTATTTCAGTGCCACATGGTTTAGAAGTAACTAACAGCGAAGACACGATTCTGGACAATGATAGCGACACAATGAACTGAAAAGAGTCATTCTATACAGAATGTGACACGGTAAACAGTGAAATCTATGTTGTTGTGAAGACGTTATTGCCATAGAGGTGTGTGCCTATACTTTCAGTCGTTTTCCTGTCTGTAAAATAATACGAGAAAATCATTGGAGGATTGAGTTTGGGTCATCTTTGGCCCCAAGTGCAAGCGATTAAAAAGGATGCGCTTTCACGACTCGGCGTTGTCGTCGGCCGTGTGTTAAGATCTATGGCTACTTAACGGAAACAGGCGTGAATAACACGAGAACATGGATGACACATTTGGCGTGGTGTAATATCAAAAGCCGAACACGGAACGCAAAATGGTAGCTGCCGTTATGAATGGAAAGTCAGACAGTGTAAACGCGTTGACTAAGTACGGTGTAGAAGCTTTGATGACTGATGTACTGCAGCACATATAGCGGCCCAGCATATCAAGTCGGTCAACACGAGTAGACCTACACACACTATTAGTGGCTTCGTCGCAGCTGGTGCGGATCCCTGCGTAATTGACTTCTTTGGAACGACGCCACTCGACTTGCCTCCGTGAGATTTGCGTACTATCTAATCGTGATAGTTCATCAGATCCTCTCTCGTACTCTGCACTGGGAGGCGCTAAAATGACGGAGATGAAAATGTTGGACATAAAAATGACGGACCAAATAACAGGACATGAAATTGCAAGTGTCTGGGTCAAAGTCGACACCCAAAGTGCCTCGTCTGGTAGATAGGCCCCTATCAGTGGAGATGATGACGATGATGATGAAGAGGCTGTAGTGACTCAGTTCGGACATCTCAAAGTCGGCTTTACTCCCGGCATGGACGGCAAGTCTCGACGAGTACGGTTCATTATTTTGTGGAAGGGGGGAGGGGGCGCTAAGATGACGGAGATGAAATTGCTGGACATAAAAATAACGGACCAAATAACAGGATATGAAATTGCAAGACAAAAAAGATATAGTATTACAATGCAGTGTGCAGTTTTTTTTTAAAAGAACGTAAGAACACAAGTCAGAACAGCAACATAAGTTGTATATTATTACAGAATAACAGAAAATGCTTGACTGGCAATAACTAATGTAACTTCATAGTTTAGATGCAATTAAACTGAGTTAATCACAACAGGAGAAGTGATTCGGACGACAAACCATACAAATGGCTTATGATTATTAAAAACGGTTGCCGCTTCTTCGTGTCCTGCAATGTCATGTCCTGTCATTTGGTCCGTCATTTTCATGACCGTCATTTTCAGTCAACCTCCAGAGACTATAGGCCGGGGATCAACGCCTGGCGTGCGTTCAGTCGCGGCCGAAGTCATCTGCGTCCTCATCATCGCTGCGCCAAATTTTGGTCGCCAAATACGAACGGTTAATTAAAATATTCTTACCAACGCTAAACAAACTCTCTGCTTCTCAGTGAATACGGTGACTACATCAAATCATTCCAGTGTGCAGTAAGCCTACAGTCTCTGCAGCATCTCTGCCGACAAGCAATAAGACAGAATGCGTTCCAATGTCCTCTATGCTGCCACGACACTTGCGGTACCTCTCATTTAAGATGCATAATTCTCTCGTTTTTGTTAATAGCTAGTTTTTTTGTGGTAATTTAAAGTGGTTCTAGTGGTCCATCGTTATCATTATTATTTCATTTCATTAAGTGACAGTATGTGAGATGGCTTTCTGTCGGGGGTTTCCTTCCCTCAGGTCGAAACTGGACTGGCTATAGCGCCAATAAGCCGTTTCCCCCCTTCTGTGCTCGGTGTTACGGTCGTAGCGTGTCACGGGGAAGCGCACAGCTGGACTTGCGATGATGAACCTGCTGAACACGGTGGCATTTCTCCGCATTTTATAGTACCGCGAGTCAAAAAACAAGACACCAAACGTTTGTCCATATCGCAGTTAAATATTGACGGATTTTCACAAATCTTTCACTGATACACTTTTCGATGCATTGCAATAAACCAGCCATGATGGATCCCGCTACACCTTGAGGATGTCACTACACTACCCTGCAAAATATTATCAGTCAAAACGCGAAATTGCACAGTTTGTTGTTGTACGGATCACTCTACATCGCGACCGTGCTTTGAATTGTTTAAAGAAATGTCTGCTGCTGACACTGCCTGGCTGAAGCAAACCGCTATCCAGTATTGAGCTGCTCAAAATAGAAATGGTGATGCGTTTAACACGACTCTGCTACACGCCAGACAATAGCATAGCAACGGCACCTATATGGCACGAGATCCGCTGTCAACCAGGGTCATAATTGACGCTCTTCGATGTTTGTGATCATGTGAAGCTAGGCCTATACATATTATAGGCTTACTTGTGGTTTCAGTTCTTACTCCTGCTAATATCAACAGAGCCCGAAAACGTTTACTGCAGTTCGTGTTGCTGCAGCCTGCAATGCACGCCATGCACGCCAACATGCAAATCGCTTCACACTGATAGCTTCAATCCCATCTTCATTGTTCATTTCATTTCAGTTCAGTTTATCGATTCCATTCAAGCAGTAACATGAGATAAAATACGAGGACAAATAGAAACATGAATGGAAAAGGACGAAAAAGCGCCGGAGTGCACTGACAACTAGGATTAGAAAAAAAAACAGTAATGACAATGTACGAATGAACTAGGCTAGTAAAGTTGTAAAACAAATTAAAATCTACACGTACAATACTCCGTTTAAAAACATTAAGACTGTTAAAACAGACAATGTCGTACGGTAGATAATTCCACACGTTAATGACACGTTCACTGTAAAAAAAGTTTGTCTGTTTCTTGAACAATTTGTAGGGGTAAACCCTGGTATACACAGCGGGACTTGTGCGAAAAATTTGTCGCTACTGAGTCAACGTAGCTAAATAAAATCTTGTAGAACCATATTAAATCGTTATAAAGACGTCGCAACTCTAGACTTGGAAGTTTTAGACGCTTGAGCCGTTCGGTAATAAGTGAGGCTTTTAAAACCGGGTAGTCCCTGCGTTGATCACGGTCGACAGTTTCATCTAGTGTATCAAAGTTTAGACGTCGTGCGTGAGAGCTTATTTTATGTAAACTCGAGGACAGCAGTAGCCACGGACGCAAAGCAACACCAAATACATCAAGTCACCAGACTGCCCAGAAAATGGTCTGATATCCGGCCAGCAAAATATACATTAAGCTAATCAAGCTTACTCATTCTTACTAAGTCACGACGTATGAATATAATTTGTCGTTAAGTAGGCCTACTACACAAGTTTACGTTTCGTCGAGAAAGAAGTTTATTCTATGTTGTTTTTTTCTTAATCCGACGCTCGCTAAGAACCGAGTGATTGTCGACGCTTTCGAGAGGATCTGTGAAAACGTGTTATTTGTCTACGTGAAAGATAGAAATGGAAACTGAAATATACGAGCAGCCGCTAACGCCGTGTCGAGAAACGCAGCTCTGCAGTTTTCAGCTTCAGAGCACGGTGTGAGACTCTCGTTAGAGGTATCACGAAGCCAAAGTAAAGCACGTCTCAAATTGCAGCAGCAGAAACAAACAGCTGGCGATGACGAATGAGTAAATTTGCGCTCACTGTCTGCTAACGCGGTAAGAATTTTTTTTACCGAACAGGGCCCCATCAAGTTTAGACCCGCCCTAAGTAGACATTATATCTGAGTAGCGTTCGTTAAGAATGCATTACTATAATAATATATTAAGACAAATTATGCAGTGTCATTGGCAGAATATAGCAACATGCAAATTGCTCACAAAACATCGTAATTAAAAGTGTGTGAACTTAACCGTATGTGAGAACAAGATCTAAGCAAGCCCAGGCTTGCAACACCGCTCCATGCTTGCGTATTAGTGACATATTTACTTAGTTATTTAGGTACTTAC
>Ga0056124_1000689_pt1 | contig 11291 bp, 12 predicted proteins | sample WorMetHEROISLAND_2_FD_70069 | JGI IMG/M metagenome (GOLD analysis project Ga0056124, IMG submission 70069) | Marine gutless worms symbiont microbial communities from Max Planck institute for Marine Microbiology, Germany - Olavius sp. 4 HERON ISLAND | ecosystem: Host-associated > Annelida >... | reverse complement strand
GTCAGGAGTCGTTGGCTACCGGCTATGACATTTTGCATGTACTGTTTCTGACATGTACTGTAGATAAACGTCTGGGCCCGTATGCATGACACGGTCTTAAGTGCTAGTCTCGGACTAAATCAGAGTTACGACGGACTAATGGGTTAAATTGGTATGCATGACGTGGTCTTAGCGCTAGTTCTGGCGTAAATGGCGGACTAAAGCTAGTCTCCCTCACGACCAGGCGTAAGTGGCCTAGTCCGGCGTAAAAAAATTTGTTAAGGACAAAATTATGGCAGTTACTATTACAGCGTACACCATACAACACTTACTGCGAGCAATATGTAGTGCTGATATAATTCTAGCATTAAAAGTCAATGAATATAACACTTTTTGCCCGATACAATTCGTGTATTTTTGCGTTGCGCATTTCTACTGCCCATGGAGCTGTAATTAGTCTATCATACAGGCCGCAGACGTCATGAATATTAATGTACAGCCCACGGCTGCGGCAGAGTGAGCAGACGACAACATTGCCCGCGCGCGCATGCGTCACCGGGAGAATGGGCGAGTTTATGCTAGGAAATTCCAGAATGAAATTACCCGACATGAACTACGTCGGGACTTGCTAGTCCGACCGCTACGCCGTCTGATGCATACCGACTGACTGCCTCAACTAGTCTCAGACTTGCTAGTCCCGACGTAGCCGCTAGTCTCGGCGTAAACTAAGACCACGTCATGCATACGAGCCCTGTAGTTTATTAGAAGAACTCCCGTTGTTTTAAGTGAGAAAATGAGCCAGTAGCTTGTGTATGTTGTTTGTATTATAGAGTGATAGAGTTATTTCGTCCAGCCAAACTGTCAGATTTGCAGTCAAAGATCCACCGATACTACGCCGGCCGTGCTTTTGCTCTGTGCTTCGTGCTGGCCAATGAGCAGGTGCGTTAGTTAGTTGAATCTAGCCTATTGTATTCACTGCTGCTGCCACTACTGCTCATAGAAACTGTGTCTCAAAGAATGTGATATTTATCTTGTTCTGTTTCCGCCAGGTCGTACAGAAGCAGATGTTGGGTGAGGTGGGAACGTGAACAGTCGTTTTATGCCCAGTTGTGTCAGAAATATTCGTACCAAAAATTGTGAAAATCTTGTAATCCTTCTTCAAGTTACAGTCAATAATGTCGGGATGTTTTTTTTTATACTTTTTGTTCATTTCAACACGTATTTTGCTTGTTCTGTGTTTTCCGGGTAGTGCAAAAGCACACTGGATGAGGTGGGAAATCGAATAGTCATTTGATGACCAGTTGTGTCCGGAATATATGTACCAAAAAGTATTTAAATCTGATAATCTTTCTTCAAGTTGTAGTCGATAATGTTGGGGATCCTTTGTTGAGACACAGTGTAGTAATATAACATTTAACATGTGTCAGTGTTAGGGCATTGAGCTCAGTGGATGGTCATATACAGGCGTATCTTGTGTCTTGATTGGCGCTAGTTCTTCTGAAGTGGATACTAGTCAAGAAGAGTACTTGCTAATTCCAGCAATCCTGTAAGGTTTTGAATTTCGTGCAAAAAGGGCAAATTTTGATGTTTGGCACTGAATGCTGTGGACTGCACAAATCTTTGTTCTGACGTGTTATTCTGAGTTGGGTTAAGAGGAGTTTGACGCTGTTCACACTGTGTCTGACTGTATGTCTGCCTGTATCTATCTATCTGTCTGTCTAATCTAATCTGTCTCCATCTCTGTGTGTGTGTCTGTACGTCTGTCTGTCTGTCTGTGTGTAGGTGTCGTTCTCAGTGCGTTCTCAGAAGGACTTTGACAAGGCCGTTGCACTCACTGACCTCACTGATCGTCCGCGATGTCTTCATATTCTACTGGAGCCTCTTCCAGACATGAGCTCCTCAACATCTAATCACCTTGCTCCCCAGACTCCAGTCATCCAGGTACTACAAAAAGATTCTACTTTCTGATGAGAACTGTCTACATTACATATGAAATAATAATAGTCCGTCGTTCAGTTGCGTTGTGGCAGCGGGGTGGGAGGGGGGAGCAATTGCCACCCCCTAAATTTTAACCTGTCGGAAAGTTTTCTTTTTGTCCAAAAATTTTCGTGCAACAGTGCAAAATTTGAGGCTGAAAGTCCTCCATTTTGTGGGAATTTAGGGGCAAAATTGAAATTTTGAGCACCCATAATCTCCTCTGTCGGAAATTTGCAGCTGTGTGTTGGAAAATTGGAACTTATGCCCCCCCCACCCATTACTTTCTTAACCAATGACACCACTGCTGCCATTGCAGTTATTTTCACTTTGAGTCTTTGTGTCTCTGTAGCTTTGTGTCAGTGTTTACCTTATATAGCCCCAGCATGTCAAAAAGACTTCAAAGGCGCTGGTGGACAGTCGCAGTCATGCATAGCAATTGCTAGGCCTCGCCAGAAATAGTGGTCTTCAGCCTAGATTGTACGTTCAGCGAGCAGCTGTTAAAATATCAGTAACAGTTAATCGGTTTTTGCTAAAGCTGTAAGCAAAACTGGGAATTTCCAAGTATACTAATGAGAGTTAAAGTGAAACTGAAAGTGTGGGATTCATGTAGAAAGCCATGAAGTATGGGTGTGTTTTTGTTCTAAATCTTACAGTTTCGTTTTTGTGTGGTTTCAGTTTTTGCAGTTGGAGGTCTTGTATTTTATTACACCTCTTTGTTGCCTCACAGATTATTGTCATTGTGATAGTTTAGTATTTGCTGACTAGTTTTGTTGCAAAGTCTAACGAAATTGATTTATTATGCATCTATTGTGTACAGGGTGTCCAGAAAAGACCTCAGAATCGCTATTCTCCACCTCCTGGCATGCTACCATGTGAGACAATGTCTCCAGGGGTGACGGCATCAAATGTGGGCCAGTCCATGTCTGTCACTGGCGGGGGTGGCACGTTCATCCCTGTTGAAGAGGACGTCAGTAACTTCTGTTTGTGATAAACTGAATACTTGTTTAATTGGCATGTGTTGCACTTGCTAATTGACATCATGTTAAGTAACATTCTGATTTTATGCTCGGTTGTATATTTCTTGCCATGTATTTTATACATTTTTGTTGTTGTTTATTGTTGTTTTTTTATTTTTTTGTACCTTGTGTTCAGTTTTAAAATAATACATTAAATAAATAAATAATTTGTGTTGCTGCGTTGTTTCATGGGACATGCATCGCCTGCTTTCTGATTTTATTGGTTAAGTTTTTATTTCGTTTGTTAACCTATCCCTTGGCGCATTTGTGGCTCTGTGCAGTAAAATTGAGCTTATAAGTAATGGATCTATCAGCAGATGATGTCGCAGGAAGTACAACAGATTGGAGGTGTAAACTTTGCACGTAGATACTGTATGGTGAGATTGCGATGTGTCGGGTTACAGATGAAACAGTGCATATTGATACTACACCGGTGGCACGTAAAAACACCGGGGGCCACATTCTGGAAAATTCTTTAAAAAAAGAAAACTTCTTTGGAATTCCAAAATTATCTGACATAGGAAGATCTTTGGAAAACGTCTTAGGAAAGTTTCAAGAATGTAGCCCCGGATCTCCTGCTGCTCTGAGGACCGTGGAGTCATAGGAACGTTGCTTGTGAGAATCAGTGATTGATATATAACATGTTTGTGGTCGTTGTTAATGATTTAGGATCAGAGCGTGATTAGTTCATGTTCTGGAAGTCGGTCAAGTTTCGGCAGCAGCAGCTGCAGCATACAGTAAGTTACCGGCTTGCACCATCCATGTCATCAGTAGCAATATGTGTGCTGTTATTGACGTTGACTGTTGATGTTAAATTATTTCATTGATGATATTGGGTTATTTCAATGCATCGACAGTTGCAAAATCGGTTTTATTACGGAAACCTACCTGTAATTTCCTCTTGTGAACATTTTATGAAGTGGTGAAGAAGCAACATTGTGGCATTTGGGAGGAAACGGCTGACTTCTTTTCTGTCCATAATGGGCAGCAGAACGCCAACGGTACTTTGGCAACTCTCTTGACGTAACAGATGTGTTCCACGACTGTGAGAATCTGGTGGAATTCCTCATTTCTGTGGGGCATCTGCCCCCTCCCTCATATAGCCACCGGCCTGTTGGGCTCATCATGACAGGAACGACAAGAACAAGAAAAAGAAGCTCAGTAGTATGTCTGTCTATCTCTCTGTGTCTGTCTCTTGCTGTGTGTGTGTCTGTCTGTATTTGTTTGTTTTTCCGTGTCTCAGTATGCATGTCTGTCTGTCTGTCTGTGTTTATATGTGTCTCTCTGTGTGTGGCTGTGTGCCTGTAGGTCGTCGGCTGCGCTGGCAGCAGTCTGTCGGGATCGTGATAATCCAGTTATCGGATGTGATGATGATCTGCAGCGATGTGGAACCTACCCCAAGTCACGTTCTCCGACCTGCTACAACCTACCTCGTGGTCTGTCAAGCTGTACTAGTAGTGGTAGGAGTGATCGTCGTAGTAGTACTGGCAGTGACAGCAGGGTAGTAGTTTAAGAAGGAGAAGAAGAAGACAAAGTTGATAGTATAGCCGTGTTAATGATGCTGATGATGATGATGATTCTACCATGTTGTGTAGTGCTGTGTCTTGGGTTTAGAAAGTAGGCAGGCAGGAAGTTGCAGTTTCTCAACAGACAGTAGTTAGTTTCCAACAGAGGACACTATGGGTGCTCAAAATTTCAATTTTGCCCTTAAATTGTCCCAAAATTGGGGGGTTTTAGCGCCAAATTAGAAGGAAATTAGAAGGACAAGAAGATAGTACTCCAACAGGCTAAACTTTAGGGGGAGTAATTGCTCCTCATGCTACATTGCCACTGTCATGGTCACTGTCTTGCAGTGTCTCCTGGGGTTGTGGTGTAGTAATAGTACTAATAGTAGTAGTAGTTGTTGTTGTTGTAGTAGTTGTTGTATATTGCAGAGAGTTGTCGTCCGTCAACGTTTCCTCGTGGTAACTGTCCTGCAGTGTCTCCCGCCGCTGTCTGTGGTTGTGGTGTCGTCGACTGTGGCCACTACAAGGATCGGTCACCCAGCAGCAGCAGCAGTGGTATTGGCAGTATGGGTCTGTGTGACACGGCTGCTGTGCCTGCCAGTTCTGCTCTACGGGCCGCGCCTTCCATACCTCCACAGAGATGTAAGTACTGTCCACGTTTGGTGTTCTCTCGGTCTTGGTCTTGAGCTGTTTTGGAATCTTATTTCCAAAGCTTTGGTTTTGAAAGTTTGGGTTTTAAATCAAAGCTTGGTGGTTCTGTTCTGCATTGTGATTTTCGTTAACGAAAACTAAAAAGTGTTGAAATTGAAACAAAAACAAAAAAATAATTCAAAAGCGAAAAAAATAAATTGAAACGAAGCGAAAATCACGCTGCTGTTCTCAGCAATGTGTTGAGTTTATTGTTTGACCTACTGCGCAGAGAACCAAGCAGGGAGGAGGATAAAATCTATGTTACACCACTTTGGAAGTGGTTCAGGTTATTATTCTTATGGTCTGTTTGCTGGTTGCTTATTCCTTTGACATATCTACAGATTCATAGTAAAATGCATCTTGTGTGTGTGAGTCTTGCAGTTGGCATTGAAAGAATCGTATTCAAGAGTCTGTGATGACTGATGAATGACTGATGAGCTTTACGTGTTTGTGCATAGCTCCTCATGCATGCCCTTGCCAATGGAAACAAGGTCGTGATCTTATTCTGTGACATGGTGTGATTTGAGTGCACTGTGGTGTAATGGGGGTGTATGCACGTATGTGTGTAACATGGTGTGATGGGGTGTAGTACTCATACGGGGTGTATGTTTGTTAGCAGCTCCTAGAGCACCACGTCAGTGGAAGCGCGATCGTCATCTGGGCATTGGTGGCTTCGGTCAAGTGTTCTTGTGCTATGATGTGGTGTACATGGGTGTAACATGGTATGATGGGGTGTAGTACTCGTACGGGGTGTATGTTAACAGCTCCTAGAGCACCACGTCAGTGGAAGCGCGGTCGTCATCTGGGCGTCGGTGGCTTCGGTCAAGTGTTCTTGTGCTACGACGTCGACACCGGTAGAGAACTTGCTGTCAAACAAGTTCACATCTACTGCGCCAGCAGTGACGTTTCCAAGGTATCGAGCAACTTCTAGCAAGTTCACATATACTGCACCTACATCTTCCGGAGGGATGGCCAGGCTGAGTAGTGCATGCTAGGTGTGCTTGTTTACTTACATTCTCAGAACAGAAGGTTGGCCCGGCTGAGTTTTGACTGCACCTGTTTCGGTGCAGCATGTCGCAGATATCTTGTTGTTGATACACTCAAAGAACTTTTTGAAAGTGTCGAATCTCGAAACATCGTTGCTTTTATTAAAGATACAAACTTTTATCATTGTATGTAACGTTGTTTTCATATTAGCTTAATTGCCTTGATCTTAGCAAGTTTTCGTCTTTTCTTTTATCACATGTATTAAATGCTTTAAGCATTAATGGCACTGAATGGCCTATTTTGTGCTGACAGGTGGTTAAGAAACTACTCACTCACTCACTCAGGCTGAGTTTACGTGTGTGGCTCATAACTTGCTATCATAATGTGTCTATGTACATGTATGCGTGGATATCAGGAGGTGAAGGCTTTACGCAGCGAGATTCAGCTGCTAAAAAGTCTACAGCACGAGCGCATTGTGCAGTACTACGGCACGCTGGAACAGCCGGACGTGTTGTCCATCTTCATGGAGTATTTACCGGGGGTATGTGCCATTACAACACTGCAACTACGTCGAAGTATAATTATTTTTCTGTAGGACTTATTTCTCTTTTTTTATGATACTTACTTGACAACATACACGCTTTCAAGCAAGTAACTAAGTCAATTTGTATGGTGCACAATGTCAACGGGAAAATTGTTGAATCTGAAGTGCAATGGGTATGGTGGGGACTAAGAAGTCTCGTCTGTGGACGAGAAGAGAGGAGCTGCTAGGCTACCACAACAACAACTAAGATGGCCTGAAAGCTAGGTTGTAGAAAAATGTTTTGCTTTGGGGACAAAAACAGCATATGGAAAGATAATTTCAAGAATTTTCAAAAGGGCAAATTTCAAGAGGAAGGTTATTCCAAATGGCGGGAGCGGCTATTGCAAAACTATGAGAACTGAAGCATCCACAGACACGAGGGACAAGCTGCAAATTAAGAGTCCGATGAATGCAAAGTATGAGACTGAACCTAACGTGTCAACAGTGCATGGACCCGTGCTGCAGATGTTTAGTGATGATGATGCTGAGTGTATATATGGTTGTGTGTGGGCAGGGTTCTGTGAAGGATCAGATCAGTTGCTATGGTCCACTGTCAGAGAGCGTCACACGTCGCTACACCAGACAAGTCCTCGAAGGACTGAAATATCTCCATCAGCTCATGATTGTACATCGAGACATTAAAGGTCCTTCCACACTTTCAGTCTCTACATGTAGTTTCTTATCTATTTGGCATGTTGACACATTACAGCTTCTCTTTTGCTCTTGTTTTCCGCATAACCTAGGTGTTGTAAGTCTGAATGTTAAAGATGGTTACACACTCTGGACTTAAGTTGTGATAAGCTGCTGAGGTTTTGCCACGTTTATCTTGTTCTAAACGTTAGAAGAGGTTAAAACGTGTGTGTGACTTTTGATGAAAACCTGACTCAGAGCTGCCTGTCGTATGGTATCAGTGTTTTCTGCCGCTCGACACAAGTGAATGCACCCCACTCAGCCCCAGCCTGGCAGGCTGGTACTCGATTTAGGATAGAGGGATGGAAGGCTGAGTTGACCTCAAGTGGTGTTTGGTTATGTACTAAAATGGTTTACCTGTCCACGGTCAGTTATCAGCCGCACCAACCACTACATCAAGATGCCACCAATACTGAGTTGTCCTTATTTCTATCAGTGAGTTAGGGTGTGTTCACATAGACACGAGTGCGAGTCCAAGTACCCGTATACGGGTTCCAAGAAACACGAGTTTGCATGTATTTCAGCGGCGGCCGTTCACATTGATACGAGTTCTGTACAAGTACGGGTTACCTGTGAATTTCACTCGTACGTGCAGTTTCTGTGAAGGTCGTGTTTTTATCCAACCCATATGAAGTGAGCAACACAAAATTTGTACTAATTTAATTTATACAGGCCGTGACGCATATTTGACGTCATAAATTATGTCATTGTTGAACTGTTCATTATTAGGGGTGCGCGATTAGTAAAATTATTAACGATGTAGTGGAATATTGTTACTTTTTTCACAAAGCATTCACTCAATTCAATTTCACTGGAGATTATCAACAGACACGCGTTGAGTTATGTGCTTGTACAAGTGACCGCGAACGCTCCACTCGTGCAGGTGAAGCTTGTACGAGTGATAGACAACCCGTAAACGCAAACCTGGACTCGTACTCGCACTCATGTCTATGTGAACGTAGCCTTAGTGTGGTTTTGTCTGTACTCAGGTGCTAATATACTGCGTGACAACTTGGGCAACGTGAAGCTGGGTGACTTTGGTGCGTCAAAGCGTCTGCAGGTGATCGTCACACGGTCGACATGTCGGTCTGACGCCCACACTGTCACCGGGACGCCGTACTACATGTCACGTGAAGTCGTCGAGGGCAAGGGATACGGACGCAAGGCCGACGTCTGGTCAGTTACTATTGCTGCTGCTGCTGATAAGCTAGATCAGGATTCCGAGGCAAGCAAAAGGGCTTCCCACTTCCTTTGCTATTGCACTAAATTTATTCCTATAAGGAATCTGATATGGAGTAAACGACTGTAAACTATGTTTACACCCCACAGATATTGATAATGCAAGAGTGGGGGATATAGAAAAATTGCAAGATTTTGTATCGTTAGGAAATAGGACGTAAATTTATTTGTAAATTTATTTGTAAAAATCTCGGATTTCCATAAGTACTCGGTTATAGCTGGTATTTTTTTTTGTGGAGGGGGATGGCTGATGGTTCCATGTAGCGGCTTAAGCCTATGATTTGGCACTGGCTGCCCTGCCTCGCATTGGAATATGGAACATAGATGAGGATGCAAGATTTGAACCAGAATTTGAGCGGTTGGTCCCTCTACGTTCTTCAGCTTTCCGTAAAATTGAATCAAAAGCCGGGCTGAGATACAGTGCAGATTGTCACTTTGCGTCGTATTTCCTACTGCATTGTGATCCACAACGTACAAAAGACTCGGGATTGCCACCATAACCTAATCAATTCCTTCTTGGGCCATTACCGCCCTTCACTAAAGGTCATCAAAATTCGTTCATAATGGACAGACCTTGTCACGCAGCCTTCTTCGGTGGAGCTAAAAATTACTGAAATGTTGACTGCAGAACTGTCAGCTGTAAGTAAGTAAATTTTGTATTTAGAGTGCAGAATTTCTGTGAGAAGCCCACGAAATCTGAGGCTCAAGGGTTGCATTGGAGCACTAGCAAAACCGGAAACCTTGGCGATGAAAACAGTGTGTAGAAGCAGTTTTGCATATGTCCAAAGAAATGATGTTTCAAATGGTGGGAGCGGCTACTGCAAAACGACGGGAACCGAAACATGCAGACACGAGGGACAGACAGCAGATTAGAGTCCGATGAGCGGAGAGTACGAGATGGAGCATAATTGTCAAATCTTCGTCTGATGGTGTTAGTTATTGATGTGTCTGTGGCATGTGCGTAAATGAGTACCGGCCAGCCTGGCTGGGGTTAATGCGGGGGCGTTCATCTGTGTCAGGGGGCAGGTAACACTGTGTGATCCCATATGGCAGGTGACGCTCCGTAGCTCTGAGGTGGGTTACCCAGCCGGCTATAACCTTTAACGTTTGTCGATACGGATGCGGTGTGTGTTTGTCTGCAGGAGTTTCGGCTGCTCAGTGGTGGAGATGGTGACCGGTCATCCACCGTGGCACGAGTACGAGGCCGTGGCAGCAATCTTCAAGATCGCCACAGAACATCCTCCGCTGTACCGTCTACCGGACGATACGTCCAGCGTACTGAGACACTTTCTGACGACTTGTTTCACACTGGCCGTCGACGACCGACCGTCAGCTGCCGACTTACTTCAGCATTCGTTTGTCAGACTATAAGCTCACTTACATACTTACTTACTTGGTAAATCATAGTGCTTACTTCCTTACTTATGACAGCATGGATGTGCGCTGCGGTACTTGTTCCTGTTGTCGATCTGCCCGGTCGACGGACATTACACTCTGCTGGCCACCAATTGTCTGCTGGTGCCACGTAACTGCCACCATGTAAAATGATGTCAGCGCCGATATGAAAAATCAGACTTTCATCAGGTAACCAACCGGGCTTACACGGTCGCTGGACCCCGTGTCTGGAACACTCTGCCGAGGAGGACATAGCAACATCTCAGTCGCTATCAACCTTTTGTCAACACTTCAAAACACGGCTCTTCAGAAAGTCATACCCGGACATCATCGTCTAAACCTGCAGTTACTGTTTAGCCTTGAAGTAGCTCTGCTAGTAAGGCAGTAAGATTGATTGATTGATTGATTTATTGATTCATGCATTTGTCAGACACTGAACTCCATCACTTATTAAATCAGTCATTCACTTACTTTTTCACTTAGCATTTATTCAAACAGTAGTCTCGCCTATTTACTTACTAAGTCGTTCATTTTCATACTTTCTTATCTTCTTGCTTACTTATTTATTACATTCATTTGTCAGACAGTGAACTCACTCACTTAATAAATCATGCAGTTACTTTCTGTGTTAAATGTTACAGCACTCGTTTCAGAGAATAGTCTCACCCACTTACTAAATTGTTTATTTGCTTACTTACTTACTTACTTATTTACTTATTTACTTACTTATGCTTGGATGCTACATCATTCATTTTCCGTTTTCAAATAGTAAACCTATTTACTTGTAAAAAACCTTGTTTATTTATTTACTGCGTCATTCATATATTTTCTATCCTTTTGTAGGACACTAAGCTTCTTTATTTGCTTATTAGAGCATTTAGTGACTTATTTACTTACTTTCATTTTCATTTTATGCACTTACATTCAGCCCGATTTAGCATCTACTTATTAGGCACTAAACTGACTGACTGAAACTCGGAGATGCTGATTTAGATTTTTGGTTATTGTTAATATCTACGAATTTATTTCATATCTTATGACTGATATTCTGCGGGGAAAACCTCATTACATGTATGTATACTGTGCATGACTGGCCTTTATTACAGTATTAGATGCAGTGGTGTCGTGGTGGGGGCAGAGGGCAATCGCCACCCCACCCCTAAATTTTAGCATGTCCGAAAATTTCTTGCAAAAATAGAAAATTTGGGGCTGGAAATCCCCAATTTTGGG
>Ga0056124_1000687_pt1 | contig 11291 bp, 7 predicted proteins | sample WorMetHEROISLAND_2_FD_70069 | JGI IMG/M metagenome (GOLD analysis project Ga0056124, IMG submission 70069) | Marine gutless worms symbiont microbial communities from Max Planck institute for Marine Microbiology, Germany - Olavius sp. 4 HERON ISLAND | ecosystem: Host-associated > Annelida >... | reverse complement strand
ACCTCACCTATGAGGATGCTATCGAAATGGCCCTGGATAAGCCGCTGTGGGGACTATTGGCAGCAAGTGGAGCTATGCACTGACGGTGCATGCCGAATAATGATGATGATGATGAATACCCTATATTTGGTCACATCCCTGACATGACAGTTCTGTGGCATGTCAAAACATGTTCAACGGTAACTTATAATGACTGACATAAAAATATGCTGTTTACACCGTCGGCACAAATACTTTCAGCCACAACCCAGACAGATCATTGCAATAACTAAGCTTTGTGACTGCAAAAAAACGCTCAGTTTAGATTTCATTTAACAGACTGAGATATTTTTCCAAGTTACTAAGGTCAGAATGGCAGTGTAAAATTTTTAGTAACTGCTGCAGCAGTACTAATAACAGACAGGACGGCCTTCCTGCAGCCCAGCTAACAGTGTCAAAGCACTAAAGATTGCTGAAACTATCCATTTGTGTGAAAGATTAACTATAAGCAGCTCAAACTCATCACTGACTGGACTATTTATACACCATGAATTCTTTAAAAAAAACACTACATAAACAGAGGTGTAATAAGAAGCACAGGAGGCCACACACCGAGTCGTCATTTGCCTTTGTTCGTCGCTTGCTGTCGTCGTCATTTTTGTGCTGTAAAAAATACATCAACAGTGCAATGGATGTAAGTGAGCAGCTCAGTAAATTCTAGTCTCAGTACCATGCAATACACGTAGTGCATCGTACCCGTATTGCCACAGTATGTTGTCCGTCCGTCCACTCGTCTGTAACACTAATGCACCACGACACATACACTGTGTCCCAAAAAAGTAGTGCACCAAGCTATATCGATAACTCAGTCAATTCTCAGCGGATTTTCAACATTCTTTCACTGGCACATTCTGCAGATAATTTGCAGCAAAACCATCACTAAAGTTCCAACCACGCCCAACACTTGTCGCTACAACACCTCGCGAAACATGATTGTGAACATAAATAGAACGTCACATAGTAGGGCGCTCTTGTTTTCACCTTGGAATGGGAACTTGGAGGAGTTATCATTGGAGGTGATGAACTTCCGGCAAGTGAGTCAGCCTCATTACTATCTGTCGGCGACGACGCAACTGGGTCAGTTCGCATTGTCATGCCGAGATCTTCTAGCTCAAGTTCGTCGTACAAAAACTCGTTCTCTTCAAAATCGGCCTCTTGGTTTGAGTCGATGTAGTACTCTACATCGTCCCTGATCTTCTGAATCTTCACATCAACACAGTAAGTGAGCAAGTAAATAAGTAACTAACCTAAGCACACTTATATAATGCACTAACTTTAAATAACCTCATACATGCTCGGTGTACTAGTAGAATGAGAAGTAAAAATGCCTGAGCAGTCGACAGAAAGTGTGTGCCGTTTCTAAGATCTGCAAAAAAATAAGAAATCAGGAAAGATGCAGTTTAACACCAAGCTGCAACATGCCACAGCCTCATATCCCAACAAACAGTACAAGAATGCAAACTTTCTACAGATAAAAACAGAAGACAATAAAAACACCAATTTTTCTACATATTAGCACAGCATAATCAAGCCACAATCTTAAGAACAACGTCAAAATTCTTACAACCCCTAAAAACCAATATTTACCAACTGATCCAACTACAGAACGAGATGCAATATTAACAGCAAAACTGTGCCTTTGTAAACTGACCACTAATAGACAGATAGCACCATTGATCAATGCCAGTACTTTATACGAAATTTGACAACAGTCATCATGCTAAAGTTTAAGTAATAAACTTAAAAATGAAAGCAAAAAAAACATTTATTAGAAGAAAGGCAAGTTGACTAAAACAAGAAAGAGCCAAACTGGCAGTGCAACAGTGCAACAGAATGATTGATGAAACCTCGTCGAACTGTACGACGCTGTTATCGACAAGTCGTAGAACGGCTTCGAGTTTGTTAATATGGTATCTGTGTTTACCGAGCCACTTGCGACACGACTCGACCCGAGATTGCTCCTAACAAACATACCACAACACAGCCATTCACTGACCATAACTCCATTCATCACTGTATGGAATACAATACACCAGTTAGACACAGCAAATAGATCACCTGTTCACATTTCAAGACAGCAAACAGCTTGCCGCATAAGCCTTTTCACTGATCAGACAACTTATACAGCACAGTGAATCTGAACAATTTGCCGCAGCAAAGCAAACTGGTTCTTAGCCCTTAGATCCTCCAGTCCTTGTCAGGTTTTTAGCTCAAAACCGATCCAAAACCGACCGACCTTAGCCAGTATGAAACCGTAACAACACTAACTAGAAACGGAGGGCAAAAAATTAAGAAGGCCACACAATATCACTCAATAGCAAAGAAAGGCAAGAGCGGATCCCAGTCTATAGGCAGTCATGCATAGTCATAAACCCTGCAACAGACTGCCATTACTTATCTGCAGGCCTGCAGTTATCATCCCAGATGCAGAGCCAAATTATACCTGCCTAGTGACACATTTACCTGAGTGAAACTTCTGTAAATATCAATTCACACAACTTACATCTCGGTCCAGCTTCTTCTTCCGAGAGCTGAGAGACTCGAGTTCGCTTTCCATTTTGTCAACTTGAAATGTTAGCCGCTCAATGCTGTTCTGTAACACAATCACATCGGCAAATCACTCAGAGACTCACTCAATCAGCCCTGGTGCTGCAGTAGCACATCTATTCAAGTTCTGCCAATCAAATACAGGAAATATAACCAGTACTGCAGACTGCATGTCACCAAAAATACGAGAAGCGCTCATGACAGCGAGACAAAACAGACTCATGCAACACATGCTGGGATGCAATTACAGATGACAGACTAAGTACTATATAATACAATAAACCAATGCCGCTAACCAACAGCACATGGGCCGAAAAAGTATTCTGACAATTCCTACACTTCTTTCATGTCTGTAGTGTTACATTCTATGTACATGGGGTGAGGGTGGGCGGATATTTTGGTGCAGTGTTTAGTGCTGTATCAGCCCCAATGTCCCACTTCTGCTAATACATACCAACTTTTCATTTACAGTTTAACGAAACAATCGACAGACATATAACAACCAAACCAGCAAGTTTTACTAGGGTTAAATCTACCACGATGATTGCTTATTGGATGAATCATGATGCTCAATGGACCAATCATGATTCACTGTTCTGCCTTCTCCAGCAGCAGCTACCCACTCCCCCACCACAAGCAATCACGCGTGTACACAAATCGTCAACAGCGGCATTAAAGGCTGTGCTGGTGGCTGTAACCGGACACTGGTGCCGGACCACACATGGTTGCTCGTGTCTGTGGGCACACATGTCATTCAGTGTGGTGGAGGGAAGGGCAAGACATGCCGCTGCCACTGCGTTGAGGCTGGTCTAGTGGCTGGTGTCAACAGCGCTTCTTTCCCACATGTCTACTCCCAGCAGCAGGAAAAATTATTATGCCATTATTTAGCATGTAGATCGCAACCAAAATTAACAAATAAAGGAACCAATAAGAAAGACAACGAACAGTATTATTAGCATTTGTAATGTACATGGTCATTTTAATAGTCAGAGTATACACAGGCGCTGGCTAGTGCTGTATAGCCTAGATTGTAAAGAAGATCAATACACTGCTTCACTACACAGCGGTACCGGTGGTATCGGTATTGGTATGCGCAGGACCCAATAATATCGGTAGCTTGCTTGGTATTGTTTTAACCCGCTACCCTATGGATCGATACCCTATGTACTGCCAGACATACCAAGACGAGGGATGGTGACCGGCCCTCGCAGGAGTGGAGACGTGCCAGTGGTCGACCACCCACCACCTGGATCCACCGGATTTGTCGTGACACGGGTGTTACAGCGACTGAGGCCCTGCAGCTAGCGGAGGACAGACCGTTCTGGCGAACAATCGCTACGGCGGGAGGCTTCGGCTGATCGCTTCGCGTCACTACTACTACTACTACTACTACTACTACTACTACCCTATTGATGACAGCTGCACACACTGCCAGACATACCGACAACCAAGATGTAATTTCTTCCTTTTCCTTCTCCTTTGGGTCGACCTTTCCCATTGCCCCGAGACCCTCCTTGGAGTATGCCTTGATCTTTGCTTCACGCTCTATCACCTTGAACCGCTCCATTTGCTACCACACAAACAACTTAGCATATTACTGGCAACAACAACTTCAAACGAAAATGTATACACACAAACACATGTATATATTTTTATTATTTTCAGCGATATACCACTAAGAGGGACATCCATTTAAAGGGCAACAAAACACCAACAAACAATGTCAAAGCAGTGAATAGGAAAATGTACATGAAATGTACATTGTTAAGCAAGTACCTCTAATGTCACTGAAAAGTTGTGCTATATTCCCAACCTTAGAACTGAAAGTATGCATAAAGCCATCACCACAACAGAAACAAACAAATAGGCTCTACACTAGCAACGGTACTGATTGAAGAAATTTTCATTGATTAATCTCTAAAAATAGACTTTGATTAATCGATTAATTTCAAGCATTTTTGTTGTCAATCAGAAAGACCAAAGAAACTGAAGAACTGATAGTTGTTATGTTTCATAAACTAAAGCAAAACTGGAAAAAGTGACATGATGCAGTCTATATATGCACAGTTGAATTAGTAGTCTAATCATGAGGGCTTACAAAATGCAAACTGCCAAATTAACATTATACTAGGCTTAGACCGATACCAGTACTCGGTATCGGGTATCGGCCGATACCAGCAGTATCGGTATCGCCGATACTGAAGCCGATACCAGCGCCGATACCGCTGACTCCTGCGTAATGAAAGATGACTCCGTGCAAACAGAAAACGAAGCAACACTGTCGGTGCCTTTGAACAGTCGGCACGACAAACTGGCGTATAGCCCTATATCGCAGTAAGCAGACAAAAAAAACATCAGAAGAAAAGAAGAACAAAACACATTTACAGAACAGTGCACAATAGTTTTACCGTTTCAATGAGCTTTCGTTGGTCTGTTAATGTCTGTTTGTCCTTCACGTCAGACTGTACGACCCACGTCTTTATCTGATCTCGTAATCGCTGCATCACAAAACCAACACTTGTAACATAGAACAACAAGTAATAGCAAAGTGTAACACTGCATTATGCATTCATGCTGGAATCAGATGAAACAAAAAAAAATACAGAAATCACCTGCAACTTCTTGATTTCTTTCTTGAGATCGCCTTCAAATTTTTCTTTTTGATTCGCACTTGTGGTTGATTCCATCTACAACCAACGTCAGCGATTACGCTTTACAGCCTCTGACATTCAGCCCTAACATAATGCATCTCACACTCGGCTGGTTTTTGTTTAGACCATTTTTGCATAGATTTTCAAGATTAGACCAGTGCCCACTGCCCAAGAGCAAACTCTGCAGCACTATCAGTACTTTCACAGGTCTTACGCCTTTCCTCTCACCCAAGTGACAGCGTCAAAGCAGTAACTGTGTAAATCCTGGCACGAGAGCTGGAATACTGCCACCACCATGCCATCATGGTGAGGCAGAAACACTGTTGTAACAGTGTTCTTTACAGGCCAAATACGGTACCTTCCAGTTCCACAACCAACATCAAAGTATAAATGAGGAATCACATAAGCAGCTAGGTCCACTGCATGGGAGCTCATCCCCTTTTTGTGGCACTGTAAATGTTGCATATAATTTAATTCATAATACCAATGGTGCAAACATACCTTCTTCCATATTTCTTCAAATGCTTCAACACCTTCCTGAACCTTCTTCAGGCACCGGTCAATTTCACCTGCACATGATTGCAACATGACACGTTAATGATTCACGGCCGAACTTCACACACAAATTTTATCACAAACTATGTTAACAACCACGATCCAGTCGCAGAGCAAATAAACGAAAGTTCCACCTATGGAATGCGGGAACAAACGTTCGTGGGTACAACAGTTCCATAATTCATGACACGCAACAGTAAACTCGTAACAGCAATATAAGTATAACATTGTGTGCGGTGAGTTGACTATGTACCGGGTTTTTAACTATTAACCGATTACTTCATAATCAGCCAATCGATATATGATATACTTCATGTTTTCTCTGAAAACAAAGACACTAGGTATGTACTTCAAGTTGCATTACTTATATCAGGATTTTCTCCGACAGAAAAATTACTTATTTAAGCCATATATATCAAGGGCTACACAATATAAGGAAGAAAAACACCTTATAGACAAAAAGACTGCAGTGTACCTTGCAACTTCCTTTTGTCCGCCATTCAGTCAGTATGGGACATAGAACATCCTTCGACAAAAAATATACTTAAAATTGAGCGACAACGCAATTCGCTGTATAACACTGTATTAAATGAAGTTTATTTTGATCAACTTCACAAAACACACAAAAATGGCTCCTACAAAGCTTTTTACAGCCAATCAAACAAAACTCCGAACGCCATCGGACCTGTTAAAAACCAAACTAAATATCGAATCGGACCGAACTGAATGTCCAATTTACAGTATATTATGTACTGTTCAGTGTTTCATGAATCACGGTCGTACGGGTCGATCGTTTACAAACACAATTCTCACTCGAAAATGGTGTGAAATATAGATCTCGGTAATTCATAGTAATAATATATCTTCTATTCAAAATATACGAAAATGGACCAAAAGATTTCGGATTCAGGGGGGCTTCGCCCCCCCCTGACCCCTTACCACAGGCTCTGGCCCTGGACCCCGCTGGGGGCTACGCTCCCAAACCCCCGTTATAGGCTCGCGCTCCGCGCTCGCCATGGCGCAACCCCCCTACTTTCAAATACCTTCCGCGGTCTATGGACCGTGACCGTCTACAGCTCATCTCCATGCAGTGCAACAAGTCCAGCCACACAGACCAATTCATCCTGGCCATCCGTCCGTGGGTAGGCGAACCGAGTACGAACGAAGGCTGAGATGTGAACATAATGCAGCAGCATACACCGCCCGATGCTCTATATTCCATATATCCCAGGTCTCGCAGTGTAAGCTGGTGTCTATGCTGAGGGCTAAGGATACGGAGATCAACGCCGCCATTGGCTCGGGAAGGACTTCACGTTTTTACTGCCATCATCACTTGTGCCTTTTATAGCGTATAGGCCTAATGCGTTATCGGCCATGCCAACATGAAATGTTCGTATAAGTTAATACTATGCAGTCACGAGTCACGACGTTCATTTTCTCTTTCCACTTCCACTATATCATGAGCATCTGTCCAAGGTTACGTATAACCCAACACAAGAATGGAAAGTTGGAGGGAGTTTCACATCACGTGAAGTACAAGTTAACTATGACAGTGAAGCACAAATCGATATGTCATGGTCTATGTCAATATAACGAAAGTCATGATGCATCAGGATTCATTGGCTATAATTCAAGCACTCGAGATTCGTACGTCGATGATCATAATTATAATGTCAGCAAATATATACGTAAACATGCATTTGCCAAAAAATCGCAAAACATAGGCTACGTGTTAAAAACTGGCACTACATGGTCTATAAAATCTACAGGTTAAAATTCAACTACAGATAATAACATGATAGTTGACACAGGCGTATAGTTTTGCTGCGCGAAATATCTTTTGCAGTGAGTCAAGATCAATGGACGTCCTCAAAGATGACGCCGAAATCTGTGATGGTTCTCATCTCAACCTTGTCTCCACGACGTAAGTACAGCTGGAACCTCAGATTACTGCCCGCTCCGACCGGTGCCATGATTGAAACGTTACCGGCAGCGTGCAGCACGGCGGTCAGCTCTGTGGGAAACTCAGCCACCGCTCCGCAGTAGACGACCGTGTGAAACTTCATCCGTCGACGCTGCAACTCGCTGACGATCCCGTGGCGATCCTTCACGTCGTCCAGCTTCACCCAGTCGACGACCTTCTTCAGCGGACAGTGAAGGTCGACGCGATCACGGCAGACATTCAGCGCCGACTCGTCTGCCGTCGCCGTCACTACGCAGCCGTTGATGCCAACCAGTGCCGCGACGAGCGACTGAATGTAACCGCCTTTCATGCCGACCAGGAGCACCGACTGGCCCTGGATGATTTCCGTCATCGACAGCTGGGTTCCGATGATTTCTGGGGAACTCTCGTTGGAGTTCATGGTTGCCGGTATCGGCTTGTTGTACAGATAGGCGACTTTGATCATTTCCTGCTGGCTGCACTGCGCAGCGCGGTCAAGTCTCTTCGCTTCGATGAAGAGATGTCTGGGCACGACCTGCATCACTTTCAACACCGATTCGTTGATTATTTTCTTCATGTTCGACGTGGTCTTGATCGCTTGAACCATCTGAATGCGCAGATCTCTGGAGTTGAGGACGTCGCAGGACGAGTTCCAGTTGATCGACAGAACCGGAAGTGGAAGGTTGACTTTGGCCGTCTCCGCCGCCTGCTCGTACGTCGACAAACGCTTGTTTTCGACGGTCGGCGTCGACGTTCTGGATTCGCTGACGATGGTGCGCAGTCCAGCACGAAACTCAGCCAGTGGAGTTCTCTGTGATGGTTCTTTGACCCAGCCCTGTTCGACGGGTTTTCGCAGACACGTCGGAAACCTGTCCGGTAGCGTTGGGCGTTTACCCTGGACCACTGCCAGCATGATCTGCATAACGGTTGAACCAAGACCTCGCTCCGCTGGCTGGCCGCTGAACATCTCATAGAGTATAACGGCTAGACTGAAAATGTCGGCCGAACAGCCGTACTTTAATCCGGGCTCCAGCAGTTCCGGTGCCGCGTACTTGGGCGTTCCTACCATTGCCGAGTTGGTGATTATCGTCTGGATGACCTTCGAGACTCCGAAGTCCGCTATCTTCGGCATCGGCTGTGACCCAAACAGCAAGATGTTCTGCGGCTTAAGATCACGGTGCGCCACCTTCTTTGAGTGGACGTATTCCAAGCCATCGATCACTCCGAGAGCGATCTTTGCCGCCGTCTCAAGCTCCAAGCTCATGAGGCATTTATCCAGAGATCCCAGTACAGCTTTCTCCATGACTATTCCAAACCGGTTCCCGCTCATCCGGGTGGTTCCGTACAGACGGACGATGTTCGGATGGTGAAGCCCGATGGTAAGGTTCGCCTCCAGCTGGAGCTGTTTGATCTGCTTGTCGATCTCCGGCATACAGCGCAGAGCCTTGACCGCCACGTCGTGGTTCTTCTGCCACTTGGCGTCGTAGACATCCGCAAACGCTCCGCTGGCGAACGGAGTCTCCGCCATCTCCAGTTCTTCCGCCGTGATCTCAGGTACGCGACTGAACGCCGTGGCGTAGTTCTCGATGACCTCCAGCAGGGCTCGGTTAACGATCGGTGTCCTCAGCAGCTGAGCCCTGCACGTGGGACATGGATAGTCTCAGTCGAACAGCTCGGCGAAGCATTCTGCACAGATCGAGTGTCCATTGCCACAGGCGATCTGTGGTTTGCGGTCCAACGCGCCTCCCACCGACTCTCCCATGAACGCGTTGAAGCACACTGGACATGATATCTCTTCCATCTGGCCCAACGTTCTCTGCAATTGATACAAAATCAAATTTGTGTTGGCTCACTAATAAAAGACAAGAAATCTGAGCTAATGCTCACGAGACGCGCGACAGCATCAGTTTAATTTCATACGTAGGTTGTCTTGGTCTATCTCCTGTAATTTAGGCGCAGTTCATTCTTCAAATCTGTGTCGCAGCCTAAAATCGCGAAAAATCCACTGAAAACCCCTATTTTGGAGGTTCAGTGTCGTTCAAGGTCATCGATCTTGGGACTCCCGAGAAGCTCGTCAGCAGTGCTTGTTATGATACGCAGCAAGTCTGTGTCTATCTGCAACCATTCTCGCGCTAGATATAGTCAGCAGTAGCAGAAATCGCGCGTTTGGAGGGGGTACACAAATTTGATGCCCTCCTACGGAGGACTCCTTGAACGTATATGGTCGACGGTTAGGCTACGCCGTTAAAATCGACGTTTAATGCTGAAAATTTCATACGCAGGTTGTCTCGGTTTATCTCTAGTGATTTCGGCGCAGTTCACTCTCGTAATGTGTGCATGTCGCATCATGGAGCTATAAATAGTAGCTCCATGATGTCGCATGCGCAAAATCGCGCGACCAGGGGCCACTCACTGTTCAGGCCTATACAGTGCATCGTTGGGGGCCACGGCCCACAATAAGAAAGGCGTAACTCGTACCACAGTGCTAAAAGGCATGGCTTTCAGCAAACGCTATGATTGATTGATACGCCTATTGATAGCATATAGCTTAGTGCAAACTAATGGACAATTCAAGCAGCCCTATTTAACAATTGTGACATACAACTTAAACTGTTCGTGAATATTTACAACGAGAAAAAATAGATTGAGACAGCTGGGATGCAAAAATTACAATTAGAACGTAACTGACAAGCGGTTTCGCCGCTCGGCTCGGTGTAGGGACTAAAATGGCGACGGAATATGCTAATGCGTCAGCCTTGCAGGCAACACTTTAACGGGATAAAAACGTTGACTTGTCCACAAATGATGATGTCGATCAGACATGCGGAGAGATAGACGGGATCTGCTGTATATGAACTGAAACAACAATTAAAATGAACGCTGCGATACTCACCTAAAATTAAAATGTCTTGCAAATCGTTTGCCGAGTGCAGCCAGGTGGGGCAACAGTAGCATTATAGTAACAGGCCGCTGGAAAATCCGCACTGCTTTCATTTTCGGTTTCTTAGTCTCTATTAGTTCACTATAGTGAGAGACAGTTAGACCAAAGACGGTATGGATCTTTGGTTAGACAGCGGTGGCTTATCAGAGGCTTAACTGCAGGGGAATAAACTACACACCTGAGGGGTTATGACAGGTGTATGCTTAAACGGGTTGCCATATTTTTGGAGATTTTCCAAGTCATTCCGATTGTAAAATACGAAAATGATGGTTTAAAAGCATTTTAGCCGACCGTACTAGGCTAACGGTCGCGCTCATATATGATAGGCCTTGCAACGATATGCTGTGTCCGTCTGTCGTCTGTCTGTCCTTAACGTAGGCCTATGTATATACGGTATATGTCTTACCGAACAACTGTCTGAAGAAGCATTTATAGGGTTGCCCGACCGATACTCTGTATACGTGGTATCAATTCGGACCCTACAACCACCATTCCCTCAAACGGCGGCACGACAGAATCCCCAAATACTTGCATTGCGAATTGCGGCGTATAATGCCTCCATTGCCGATCCTCCCCTTTCCCACCAAGCAGGGGTACTGACCCCTCCCCCAAATAC
>Ga0056124_1000686_pt1 | contig 11293 bp, 4 predicted proteins | sample WorMetHEROISLAND_2_FD_70069 | JGI IMG/M metagenome (GOLD analysis project Ga0056124, IMG submission 70069) | Marine gutless worms symbiont microbial communities from Max Planck institute for Marine Microbiology, Germany - Olavius sp. 4 HERON ISLAND | ecosystem: Host-associated > Annelida >... | reverse complement strand
CCCCTGATCGTTGGCCATAAAAACGTGCCACCGAACTTTGGTCCATATCTTCGCCGATTATTGACCGATTTTCTATTTTTTTTCACTGACACATTCTGTGGACAATTTGCAATAACGTGATTATTATATAACCCATCACACCGTACGCGCGTGTTTACACTATACCTTGTGAAATCTCTAATAGCAAACAAGCGTTTTGGTAAACGGAAAAAAAACATTTCAGACCAACATCTCGGTGAATGATCGGTACGATGCTAGGCTGTGTTAGACCCGTCTCTGTGAATATCTGGCGTTTAGCGATGTGTTTGTGTCTGGTCTCCTGGCTTAGTACTAGTTCATCCACAGCGGTCACGTTCTCTTCAGTGTGCGCGTGCTTCGGTCTGCCGCTCTCGTGTTTTGGGTCGGTGCTTCCTGTTTCCCAAATCTTTTTTTTTCAATAAAGTGTTCAGTCTTTCCTTTTTCCAGTTTTACTGCGGTGGGATATTTAATAACCAATTCATTGCAAATTTCTCGCACAGAGAGTGAAAGTGAAAAAAATTATAATCGGTCAATATTTGGCAAAGATATTGACGAAAGTTAGTTGACACGTTTTTTTGTGGTTCACGGTGTACAGACAGTCGTGACCGTGATAATCAAGTTGGTGTCCCTTTTAAGAAACAATTAATTCCACTACGATTCTGGTCGAGAATTACCTTTTTTGTTATAGCGGATTTCTCAATTTTTATGTTCTATAACCTTGTCCTGTCGAGGTCAAAATTTTACCACTAATTGGCATTGCATACGCTGCAGTCTGTGAGATAGGCCTACGTCTATCAACTATGTTTCACCGTATCTTACTTGAAGAAGAAGCCGGTGACTTCGTGTTGCAGAAGGCAATAAACCTGCATTACACTGAACTAGTATAATAACCGTATCCTTTATGCTACATTTTGTTCCACGCTTGCAAAATTACACTAACAGAATATACGGCGTAAATGCTGTCTATGCTTACTTACAGCACACGGGTTGTTGTTCTTGCTGGCACAAACTGCGATGCTTCCAGTCACAATGTACTACAACGCAACCATCGAATACACGCAACATATACTGCTGTAATAACAACAGAGACCAAAGTAATTTGGCAGATGGCGGAATCGCTGTGTGATGGCAAGTCCACCCTACGCCTGGTTTGTATTCACCAGGTGACAGCATATGACTGACGGTTCGGCTGCAATTTGCAATTGAATGTTGCGTTTGGGGGTTCGACGCCCCAAATCTCCCCTTCCCCTGGGGGTCAGGGACCCCATCTAACACAATGTGTCATCGGACCACGCGAGTATACCTGACAGTAGCATCAAAATCCGTCGAACGGTTTAAGTAGGGTGCACGAATGTGACAGATGAGAGCCGGACAAACAGACCACGTTACTGAAAAAAACGTGTGTAGCAATAGGCGAAATCGCTTGCGCTGCAAGAGCGATTCCGCCTAAAAATATATACCGACATATTTATTAGTTAAGTTATGCATAGCAAATAAAGGTACAAAATGGTTGTTTAAAAGATAAATGAACGTATAGCCTACTAACCAGAATGCCAGAAGCGTAGCCGTATGCGAGATAGTAGTGCTTCATGGCAATACAGATGCTGACTAAGACAAGAATGAGTGGCCCGAACACGAGCAGAATAACGGCGAATACAAACAGCCGGCGTCTGGCTTTGGAATCGAGCGTCAGCATGACTTGCGGTCTGCCATAGTAGTTGTACGTCACGTAGACGCTCTCAACGCCTGGCGGTAGGTTCTGTGGTGACACTGTGGACACCTGCCCCACCTGCGCCGGCTGCTGTGACGGTGGATTCATTATCACTATTTCACCACCTAAAACAGCCACGCAGAACTTCCGTGTGATGCAGCATATTCAGCTGTATTTGTAGCCGGGTTACTACTGGACAGTGGCGGATCCAGGGAACGGGTGTCCAGAGTGTCCGGACAGATGTATTGGACACCCGCCCTTATAAAATCCTAGATCCGCCCCTGCTGGAATGGAATATATCGTCTTCGTATTCGACGAAGCTACCCGAACCAACTCAGTCTGGGCATCCCTCAGTGGGTAGGCAAAATGAGTACTGGCGACGGTAATTACAGCCATCGCCATACGAAAAAAAACGGTGAGTTCTGTGTAACAGTAGACTGTAGACCCTGTTACCAGGACTGCTGGCATACTGACCCAGTCGGTTAAAGACGTGTAAAATTCGGCCGCCATCTCACAGACGCTAAAGATGACATTAACGGAGCCGTCCATCCGACCGACTTGGGCTGTATGTTAGCTTAATTCGCTTTAACCCTCGCCGGCTCTAAGCGCCGAAAAAGGATGAGCTCCCATCACGCAAGGGACCTAGTTGTCTATGCGAATTCTTCTTCTTTCTTCATCTGCTTGTGATCGGTCAGTGGCATCTCGATCTGTCCCAGGCAAAGAACTAGGCCTAGCGCGTATCCATTAAGTAAATGATTCCGGCAACTGTTCAACAATAATGTTACTATAAGTATAGCTCATTGAATTAATGTAAAATTTGTATCTTTTTTCTCTGTTTTGTTCTACATCAAATTACTGTCTTCTCCCAACTTTCTGGCACATAAACGTTTATAAACCTTTGTTCATAAAAACTTGCATAATGTTTGTGATCTTGTGTTATGTATCCGTCACGGTCATTTGGACCCACCAAAGAGCGAAACAGAAACGAGGAACTCAGTTTTCTCCGCAACAGCAGTTCTATCATCATTGTTAATGTTTCGTGTGCTTACTGTCCTCAAAGTTCAACTGGGTTGACGATAACGTGAAATAACTTCTTCATGTCGAAGAACAATATTTCGTAGCCTATAATTATTTCTAAGATACTGTAAGACGGCGTTTTGCTCTGTTGATTGTTGACAGCTACATAGCGCAGTAGTCATCCTGGCATGACCGTGACCATGCTGATGTATCATGGAAATATACCATTATACCCGACGACTTGCCAGCATAGATATTTATAGCTCTCTATTTCTGCCAAGATCCTCGTGACAATGAATAGATCAAAACTACCTCGAAAAAAACCTCCGTAACAAAATGACGACGATTTTTTCCAACGTATTTATTTAGTCCGTTGTAACGTTGTAGTTTCTCTTAGCACCAAGAGAAAAATAGAAAAGTCGGTACCTGTCATTATAATCAGTCGCACGCCTTTGGCTTGTCAGTCTACTGCCTCGCAGTTTCGGCGCAGTAGCTGTCCATACCTACAGCTACTCCGCCTAACTGTTCACCGTAGCCAGATTTGAAGCCGCAGCTTGCACTGTAATTTCCAATACCAAAGGCAGGCTATACAGCGTGTATAAACATAATTCTGGCCTACCTGAACAGGGCTATGACTAAGTAGGTAGGCCTACAGCATCCCTGTACGATAAAAATAACGCCGTTCCGACGTTCAGCTAAGCAATCGGCGTACCTGTATCTACCTGCATAGGCTAGTAAATCAATGATATCGACGGGTGCACTGCAGGTGGCTGCTGGCACCCGTACCATGAATGTACGTGCGCACGTGGGCAGCAAAGCGCTGTTGTACAGACACGCCACGCAAAACATGGCACAGGTAGCCTCGACCTCCTGCGTGTGACATTCAACGACATTCAACAACGCCGTCACTTACGTCATTAGATCTGTTAACATATACGCAGTCATAGAGGCCTGAACGTTTGGTTAGTTTAATCATTTTTACGCGGCCGTCCTTTAGGCCGCATTAAGCGTCTCGCCCGTGCCGCCGTGCGTCCGTCTCTGTTCCTCTGACCTGTGCGGGCTCCGACCTCGATAGAATTGGTTTGAGCGTTTGTGCGTTCCATCTTTCGTTCGTTCAAAGTCACAGAACGTCAAAAAGGGTTTTTTTGTAATGCGGCATGCGTAATGCGTACATGTTTACTTACGGCTGACGGATGATGGATCAAGTGAAGGGCGGCTGAGCCTCTGAAGCGCCGATTGCAAACTAGGTTAAACCACAGAACTGTCTTTATAGACGGCCACGCCCATTCGTAGGTTCAACGTGTGTGCAACAAAAGGAGCCACACAAATTTGCCACACAAAGTCTTTAATTTTCCTTGATGTTACATAACATCATCTGATTCGTCACCGTCAACACCAATGGACTCGCAATAATGTGGTTTTCTATAGGCTATAGGTTTCCAATTCGATCCCAACCATCTACCTCACACGTACGGTTGTAGAGATACGGAGTCTCAAAGATTTGGGCGTCGAAATCTTGACTTTTGTCGCCTTCGGTTAAAGGTTGTCAAAAGTCAGTGACTTATAATTTCTTTACGTGTCCGAATACGATTGACTGATTAGACTATTGACAAACGACTGGCAAGATGTGTGTAATATATCAGATGATTTTTGCGACTTTGACACGTAGGCCTAAGTTTTTGAATCATTGTAAATTTTGACGTATTTGATACGCGAAACGGTGTTAACGTTTGTAGCAGCGCTAAAAGAAAATCAGACTAAAAAGCGTTGGATTATTTATAAAATATAAGCTAACAATATGGAACTAGTTCGGCCGGCACAATCGATGATCTGTTTTGAATGATCTGGCAATGAATCGAAACGAGGACCAAAGTAATTTGGCCAAAGGCGGAATCGCTAACTACTCGTTTGTATTTGCCGGGCGGGAGCATAGGACTGACGGTTTGGCTGCTATAGTTTGCAACTGCATGTTTCGTCTGGGGTTAGACCCCCAAATATCCCCTTCTCATGGGGTTAGGGAGGGACCCAAGCTAAAATAATGTCTCATTGGACCCCGCAGGTCTACCTGCCAAATGGCATCGAAATCCCTGGAACGGTTTAAGCAAGCTGCACGAAAGTGACTGACGACAGACAGACAGACAGACCACGCTACGGAGAAATGTGTAGAAATAGGCGCAATCGCTTGCGCTGCAAGAGCGATTGCACCTAACAAATAGCAAAAATGTTTACAGTAGAATTATGACCCCAATATTTAGGTAGCTCTGGTTCGCATCAAAATGTCGGTCGGTAGATATTATGTCATAAACAGTCAGCGTATAGTTATTTTATCGGTGTATTTTTACGGTTGTATAGTGTGTGTGTGTGTGCATGCGTGACGGTGCGAGTGTTTTGTGTTCCATTTTGTGTAATTGCTATACCTCAGCTACTCCCATTTGCCATTATCAGTGACCACAGCCGTAGATCAATAAACATTTACCATTACCAGAAAGCAAGTAGATTACTGGCGCCGAGCTATGTCTACAGTGTAAATGTCAGGGTTCTGTGGACACGTGTAATTAGCATCTGTTACGTGACGCCGTAATTAACCTACCCGAGCAGGTAAATATAGCTACCTACCTGTGGTTGCTGCTGCTGCTGCTGCAGAGGCCGTACTGTGCACGACAACGCGATATACTAGCCTAATAGCTGTACGCGCACTTTTGTGACTTCAATGCGCCAAGTATTACAACAAGAAATGAAATCTGAGCTAATGCTCATGAGACGCGCCACAGCATCAGTTTAATTTCGTACGCAATTTCGTATCTTGGTCATAGATCTCCAGTATATTTCAGCGAAAATTCACTCTAAGTGTGCGTCGCAGCCTAAAATAGCAAAACAAATCACTTAAACCCATATTTTTAGGGTTCAAGGTCGTTCAAGGTCATCGATGTTGGTACCGCCAGAAAGCTCGTCAGCAGTGCTTGTTACGATAAGCAGCAAGTCTGTGTCTATCTGCAACCGTTTTCACGCTAGATGAGCCAATAGTGGTAAATTAACGATTTTAAGGGGGGTACCCCTCTTTGATGCCCTCGTTCGAGGGGAATCTCTTCACCCAGTGGCACCAAATTGGCTCGTAAGAAACTAGAGACTCTAGGCTATCATACGGTGAAGACCCGGAGTTTCTATCTCACCTGGCCTTGAATCCGTACCCGGTCGTGACGGACAGACAGACGGACGGACAGACAGACAGAATTCCCATAGCTAATACCGTACGTTCTCAGCAGTACCTGCCGGTACAACTGTGGCGCGTAAAATTGGTGATGTTTATCGCACGTTTAAGACAAGACTCGCATGCACTTATAGTTATTGCGTGAAACCGGCAGATGCTAAAATCAACGGTGTAATGGGAACGTAGCTTTTAATCCAAAATTTAAATGTCATGGAATCCAAGCTATAATAAAACCATAATGACGGTAGTTTGTGTTCACCACTTCACCTCGTGCTTTGGCGCATGTCGTGTAAGTTCGTCACTGTTTGGACGACATCATCGTTGCGTTTGTCGAATTCATTCCATGCACGCAATCATTCCTGGGTAAAGGAAGCGCATTAGCCGTCAGTTTTTGTAAAGTTTGCGAGCCAGATGTGTCGGCTGGCTGTACTCGTGAGCATTTCAGTCTAGAAATAACATAGGCCTACAATACCTCACTTATGCTGATGAAAGCTAATGGTTCTGGTAAAGTTTTGGCTCGCTGTGTACTGTATTAGTGTATTATGTCAAAGCATTTGACGCAGCTTAAAAAGTTGTGGTATTGACACAAAAAGTAATAAACGTCTTGTTTGCTTCACCAGTGTCATGCCATACAAACTGCACTCGATCAAAGTCATAGATGTAAAACACGTTCAAAAAATATTTTAAAAACGTTAAAAACGTAAAAAGCGTGACAAAAATAAAAAAAAACGTTTGTAAACGTTCAATAAAAAACGTTAATGTCAACTATGTTCAATCCCATGCCTGATACCTAAACCTCAATTCAAGATCATCATCATCATCATATTCGTTTACTTAAGGTTGTCAACCGCAACCATACACACAACAGCAGCCCAGTTAACACATGAGTTCCGTCGTACAGCAAAACATTCGGATAACTCGAACTCGAAGTACTCAGCGGAATTTTACAGTTATCATAAGTAATTTTTGGGCTCGCAGTTGCAGGCCGATACACAAACTGTAGCAGCTGTACATGTGTCAGACAAAAAAAATAAAAACAAAATAAAAAAAGTTGGCAAAATAAAAAAAAACATTGGCAAAAAACGTTAAAAACGTAAAAAACGTGACAAAAATAAAAAAAACGTAATTAACTTTTTTTACATCTATGATTGAAGTGACATTCTAATCGTGTTACTGTTGTAACTGCAAGACAACTGGGAATATGCAGAGACACATTTGGAAATAGACCTTTCTAATTTCATTAATATTTCCTGTGCTTCTACTAGACTGCACCCACCAAAAAGCGTACGCGCGTATCAGTATCAGTGACATCAAGTGTGAATAAACCGTACGAGTGTATAGTCGGTATCACGCTGCTCATGTACAATAATACTGCGGTATACAATAATGTAGCATAAATAGCCAGTTTATGATAAAAATATTTACTACAGTACTGACTGATCAGTTAGTCAGTGAACGAGGTTCATAGCGTTATATACTACTGTAGGCCTACGTCATGACACAGGTCACACGAGATAAACGACACAAAACTGTAAACGACTCACTAGATTCAGTTTCGAAAATACTCAGACACAGTGGCGTAGCGACGGGGGTGCGGGGGTCCGGGCCGCACCGGGCGGCACTTGCTAGGGGCGACAAAGGGGCGAATAACGCCGAAAATAAAAAAAGTCACGTGAAAATTCAGATTGTAAGTATCATATGTTTTTCGTGCAAGAAAAACAAAGCGTTACGGCCAGCGTGTACCTATCGTCAGCTATTACGTTGGGTCCTAATGTTGACATTACGTGAGACTTATGCTTTAAACAGGCTCTCCAGCTTCAAAAACCTAAGACGAAAGGGCGGCAAATTTGACCACCGCCCTGGGCGGCCAAAGGTCCTGCTACGTCACTGCTCAGACATGCCAATTAAAATCCAGTTTCGTGGTCAGACTCCACTTTACCTCTGCAGACCCCTAGGTAGATTTAGGGGGAAAGGTTCGGGTGAAAAGGGGAGGAACGGGAAAGGACGACGAAAAGCGTTAGGAAGGCATTGTCCCCCAACACGTACTACACGATAATGTGAATATGATCAGTGATCCACCCATCAGACAGATTCTGTTGCTGCTGCGACGTCGCTGTCTTCTTGATACGGTGGAAGTACAACTGACTGATGCTGGTCATTAGCGGCGGTGATTTCCGGCTTGTCTATCACGTCATTCACGTCTACAGCAGTCTGAGTTGGCGGCGCAGCCAGGCGATGGCTGCTGTCGTGTTGACTGTACGCCGGCGGCCAACCTGCGGTTTACACCGTGCACGTAAACAGTCACGTCGTGCCAGGCTCGCCCCCCCCCCTAAATTTTGGGTTGTCGAATAATTGTCGAAAAAGTTTCTTGTCGGAAAATGTTCGTACAAGAAATGCAAAATTTGGGGCTGAAAACCCCACTTTGGGGAATTTAGGGGCAAAAATGAAATTTGGAGCACCCTCTGTCGGAAATTTGCAGCTGTCTGTCGTAAAACTGCAACTTTCTGCCCCGCCTATTGTAACACGCGACGCCGCTGCAATATATATAAACGGCTCAGTGCGGTAATTCTGTTATCATCGATCATTAAATTTTCACCCGTTTACCTCGGACGTTTCGCGTGTAGTTAATCAGTCGATCGGTCACTCTGTAAATTTATGAAGCGCCTGTTAGGCAAAACTCTCAGAGGCGCCTGTTACGGTCAAGCAAGCACGATCAAAGCCATGTCTTAAATTAATTATTTTCTAATATATGCTGCACTATATAAATAAAATGACTGCGCTTATTTTCTCTCCATACTACGGCGTTTATTCCGTGCTGAAGAATTTTTTTACGCTAGTCCTCCTTTAAGGCGTGATTCGAATCATTGTCCACTGATGTCACCGTCTTTCAGTTCAGACGGGAGGTCGTTAAGTTCGTTAACTGGACGTGTAACACTAGCCGTGGTCATGTATTAATAAACTGTGCTTGGTTACCGCTGGTCGGTGTTTTAGGTTAGGGTTGGATTTCTTTAACTGCAAAACCACACCGTAAAATTGTGCTTCTAAGAGTTGCGTGGTAGGGTACATTTTATGGATTTGACATTTTAGCCAATGGCTTGAAAACGTCTTGAGACGGACAGCAAGTGCTAACAAAACGTTGGCATCGGCAACACTATGTACCAGTGTACGCGACAGACAAATAGATTAAGCAAACAAGTAAGTAAGTAAATTAGTAAAGCACGCACATTCGGCGAGAAGCAAACCGATCTGAGACGCAATGGTGGGGCGGGGCACCAAGAAAGCCAAAAAGCTAGGTTAAAAAACGTTTTGAGTTGGCGATAGGCAGAAGCTGCCAGACAGATGAAGGGGCCGAAAAGGGGCAGACTGAAAACCACCTGTTCCTCCATAGGCTCAGGGGCGGGGCGTAATAACTCAAGTAAAAGAACTGTAAGCCTAATTGAGAAAAAATACCAATCACATCACACGTTCCGTCACCGGCTCAACTTGACGCGAGGCCAGAATGCGTACAGCATAATGTATGAAAGTTAAAAGATGTCAACGAATGGCGTAGTGAATATTAGGCTACCTGCAGGGTTGTCAGACGTGACCTGTCTGTCAATGTGCGCCAGGCTGATGTAGCTGTAGCGCTGATGCTGCTGCTGCTGCTGGGTGATGATCAGAGTCGATAGATGCGGATCAAGCATCATCTGCAACACAAACATCAGTCGTTGCAACTCACACGATGATGATGACGATGATAATAATACAGATATTAATTAAATGTTATGGCTTGGCAATAATATTTTCGCCTAAACGCGTTGACAGGTGTATTGTGTAAACAAAACCACGCAATTTGATTAGAAATATAAAGTCGGGATTATTTTAATTGGTGGTGACTGTTTAAAACTGAAATGAAATTTCAAGGCGTTAATTACACATAAGGCAAACATTCTGCCGCCAAGCCGAAATTGTATTTATATGCCTAAATTAAGATATTAAAATTATCTTAAATGGTAAAAAACCATTCACAAATTACTCTATGCGCCTGCAAGTCCGTTAGTTTTTGTGCACAAGCTGCTAGCTGAAAGCGAATGTTTTCGATCAAGTCGACCTCAAACAAAGCTCCGTCCTCTATAGTTAGGCATAAAACTATAGTTTAAAATACTCAGATCATAAGGTGCATCACGAAGGGAAGAGACTTGGATTGTCAGTGAAGTTTTACCGTGGGCCGTGAACAGCAAGTTGCCAGGCAACCGAGCACTGAGCCCCAGACAGCTGCTGTAACCGCTATGACAGCCATCATCATTAGACACAGCGACAGCGCCTCCAACTGCATGCGTCACATGCACACAACAAATGACCTGTGCTCGTCGTCGACAATGTGTTAACAGCGTCTATCTTTTTTCAGCCTATGAAGAACGGAACGTTAAGTATTCACGTTGTTGCGATTTACTGGACGGTTTGTCTCAGCGACAAACGGCTGTGCGTCGCACATCAGCGAAGTTACTCTACGCCGAGCCGGGTTAGTACCAAGATGGGTGAACGTTTGCGGGAATTAAGCCAACTACAAAGGACGACTGGGTTTGACCGTCCTTCCATGTGTACGCGCACTGAGTACTGGCGATGGTTCTGGCGGAGTTCTACATTCTAGTTCGTCTTTGGTACGATGTCGTTCTGCTAATGTTGGTCATCAATACGGTGTAGACTCTGCATGCAGCATATCAAAGGATGCCGTACGGCAAACTTTTTCCGGGTTAGTAGAATAGTGTTTTTTTTACATTTTTTTAGCTTTAAGTCATCTCTAGTTTTCATGACAGGCTAAATCTAGGTTAGTGAGAAAAAAAGAAAGTACTTGTGTTGTTGTTTTTTTTCTACTGAGCCATGTGCAATCTGACTTGCGACCCTCAACGCACTGGCTATTGGAAATTTGGCCCTCTGGCTGGCCTAGAAGTTTGTGCATCCCTGTTCTAGGCCCTTAGGCTGTTCTGGCAGACTGGTTAAAGGCGCCGGTAGTTAATGGAGCGGTCGGGTCATTCTGGGCACGCGGGTATTATTGGATTGGGTCCCCCCGCCCGTACAAAGCGTCACAAATGAGATGAACTTCCAGATTGACTTTCTTATTACTCAGACAGTGCTTTTTCGGAAAAGTCCACGTTTCTGCAGAGCACCAGCCAAAACACGCACAATAGTGTGTACACGGCACGTCGAAATCAGTTGAATTATTTATTTATTTATTTATTTTTTTATTTATTTATTCAGTTCATCAACCAGCAATGACATAGAAGTACAAGCAATGACACAGAAATACAAACAAAGAACATACTGGCCGAAAGGCCAACACAGGATTAACAAACCACTTA
>Ga0056124_1000685_pt1 | contig 11297 bp, 10 predicted proteins | sample WorMetHEROISLAND_2_FD_70069 | JGI IMG/M metagenome (GOLD analysis project Ga0056124, IMG submission 70069) | Marine gutless worms symbiont microbial communities from Max Planck institute for Marine Microbiology, Germany - Olavius sp. 4 HERON ISLAND | ecosystem: Host-associated > Annelida >... | reverse complement strand
TGGTCGTAAACGAAGAGGAAATTGTGGAACAAGAACTGATAGCAGGTGTCGCGCACAATCTGGACGAAGCGAAAATCACTGTCGTCGGAGTTCCGGATCGTCCGGGAAACGTTATGAAGATTTTCGGCCCACTGGCCGATGCGCACCTTAGCGTAGACATGATCATCCAAAATGTCTCCCACGAAAGCAATAAGACGGATGTGACCTTTACCTGCCTCCGGACGGACCTGCTTGAAGCCCAGAAAACACTGGAAAACCTGCAAGACGATATCGGGTTTGAAAAAATTCTCACCGATAGCAATGTGTGCAAGCTTTCTGTTGTCGGGGTCGGGATGCGCAGCCATGCCGGAGTCGCCCAAACCATGTTCAAGGCCTTGGCAGATCGTGGAATCAACATCCAGGTGATTTCAACCTCTGAGATTAAAATCAGCGTCCTGATTGCAGAAGAATATACCGAACTCGCCCTAAGATCCTTGCATACTGCCTATGGACTGGATAAGAAAAAGTCGAGCCTGGAAGCTGGAGCTTAAAAAAAATGACCGACCGAACTAAATTGCTCGCTCTTATGGAGCGCGGATGTGCGTTTCTGGGATGCGATTTGGCTATTTTAGGCGGCGCAATGAGCTGGCTTTCCGAATCTAACCTGGTCTCCGCTATCTCCAACTCCGGCTGCTTCGGAGTCATCGCCTGCGGCGCAATGAGCCCGGACATGCTTAACGAGATGATCCTGGAGACGCAATCGAAGACCATTAAGCCATTCGGTGTTAACCTGATTACGATGCATCCTGACCTGGACGATCTTGTAGAAGTTTGCATCCGCAATCGGGTAGGACATATTTTTCTAGCCGGAGGATTGCCGCCTATGGGCGCTGTCTCTGCCATCAAAGCCGGTGGCGCCAAAGTGATCTGTTTTACACCGACACTGGCATTTGCAAAAAGGCTTGTTCGTTCCGGTGTTGACGCCCTGGTAATTGAGGGAGTCGAAGCAGGGGGGCATATCGGAGCGGTTGCAACTTCTGTCCTTGTTCAAGAGATTATTCCACACATCAGCGAAGTGCCGATTTTCGTTGCCGGCGGGATTGGCCGCGGAGAGATGATAGCAGCCTATCTGCAACAAGGTGCAAGCGGTGCTCAGCTTGGAACCCGATTTGTCTGCGCCAAAGAAAGCATTGCACATCCTGATTTCAAAAAGGCCTTTATACAAGCCTCCGCCAGAGATGCAATTTCATCGGTACAAATCGATCCGCGCTTTCCGGTCATCCCGGTGCGTGCCCTGAAAAACAAAGGTTCAGAGCGCTTTGCAGAGGTTCAGCGTCAGATCATAGATCGTGTCGACAAGGGTGAGATGGATCTTGCCACAGGCAGGCTTGAGGTCGAACAATACTGGGCCGGGGCATTGCGCAGGGCTGTGATCGATGGGGATGTCGTCAACGGTTCGCTGATGGCGGGCCAATCGGTGGGGATGGTCAAACAAGAAGAACCGCTTTTGGAAATCATTGATAGCCTAGTGAAAGAGGCCTGTGATTATTTAAACTGAAAAATATTTCGCTAAAGTTTTTTAAAACAAATACTATAAGGAGTTCATATGAAAAACACACAACGCGTAGAAGAAATTCTTTCCTGGTATGAAAGCGACACACCAGGAACAAAGGCCAATATTGCACGCATTTTGACAACTGGTCGCCTCGGCGGAAGCGGGCGTATGATAATCTTGCCTGTAGACCAGGGTTTTGAGCATGGTCCCGCCCGCAGCTTTGCACCAAATCCAGCAGCCTATGATCCCTGGTATCATCCACAATTGGCGATTGAGGCCGGACTTAATGCTTATGCAACGCCTTTAGGAATGGCTGAAGCGGTAGCAAGCAGGGTCCACGGCCAGATTCCGATAATCCTGAAAATGAATTCGGCCAATAGTCTGTCACAGCTGAAGGATCAGGCGGTAACAGGCTCGGTGAATGACGCGCTTCGTCTGGGCTGCGCTGCCATCGGTTTCACGATCTATCCGGGATCGGATAATTGCTACGGTATGATGGAAGAGATTCGCGAACGCGCCAAAGAAGCGAAAGCTGTTGGTCTTGCCGTGGTTATCTGGTCTTATCCGCGAGGCGGGGCCCTTAGCAAGGCAGGGGAGACGGCTGTAGATATCTGTGCTTACGCTGCTCATATGGCGGTCCTTATGGGAGCGCATATCGTTAAGGTCAAACTTCCCTCGGATCATCTGGAACTTCCGGAAGCAAAAAAAGTCTATGAGAAGGAAGCAATTGATATTTCGACTCTGACCCGGCGTGTAAGTCACATTGTCGATTCATGCTTCTCCGGGCGACGGCTCGTGGTATTTTCCGGGGGTGCTGCCAAGGGTGCCGATGCCGTTTACGAAGAGGCCAAAGCCATTCGTGACGGTGGAGGCAATGGTTCGATCATCGGACGCAACACCTTCCAGCGCAATCGCACCGACGCCATGAATATGCTTGATAAACTGGTGAATATCTACCTCAACAACAACTAAGCCATGACAGCAGGAGATGACCTTGGGTGCCAGCTCTATCTGATAACGCCCGAGGTCATCGACCTGCCGCAGTTTCTTGTTCAACTGGCAGAAGCCTTAGCAGGCGGTCCTGTTGCAGCACTTCAGCTTCGCCGGAAGGCCGCAGACGATGCGCAAATGATTGCCTGGTCAGAGGCTATCCGCCCATTATGCCACGACGCCGGCTGTAGCCTTATTATCAATGATCGGGCAGATCTTGTCATGCCCTGCAAAGCAGACGGTGTGCACCTGGGACAAGAAGACAGCGATGTAGCCCAGGCACGTGCCTTGCTTGGCCCCGATCTCCAGATCGGGGTAACCTGCCATAACAGCCGTCACCTGGCCATGGTGGCGGGCGAGGAAGGTGCCGACTATGTGGCCTTTGGCGCCTTTTATCCAAGCAACACCAAGAAAACAAATCACAAGGCAGATCTGAACATTCTTACCTGGTGGAGCAGTATCTCTAGCCTGCCGTGCGTTGCCATCGGGGGAATCAGCCCGAAAAATGCAGATCCCGTTATAGCAGCAGGAGCCGATTATCTGGCAATCTCAACAGGTGTTTTTTCCTGGCCCGATGGCCCTAAAGCTGCGGTTCGTGACCTCTACGATATCACCGCCAGTCATCGCGAACAAAAAAAAGGTTAAGTCTTTATTAAGACTTCGTTTCTACCATTCTCCTTACTTAAGGAGGCTTTATGGTACTGACTCATCTTATCACAGATGCCAGCCGCTATAGCATCTGTTCCCTGACCCGATACTGGAGCGAAAGCAACAGCGATGACAGGATGATCCTGATGGGAAACGGGACCGATATTGATAATTTCTGGAGAAGCAAATCGGACTCGAACAATGTTACCTTTATTCAAGGAAAGATCTGTTCGTCGCACCAATTGGAAGTCCTGTTGCTCCATGAGAAAGCCAGCAACCTGATTGTCGCCCCACCGGCAGATATCCCCCCTGACCACATTGGGCAGTATCTTCGCTTGATTATGCAGGCCGTGCAGAAATGCTGGCTGTTGCGTAATGACCCTGTTCCATACCGCATGCACCTGCTGCTGCAAAGCCATATGTTGTGGGATCCGAAGCAACATGAATTGGAAACCAAAGTCATGGAATGGGCGCAAAGCTATGGTATCAATCTTAGCATCAGCATCATGCCGGCCCTCTATGGACCATGGCAAGAGTCAAGCAAACGAGTCCCCAGCCTGATCAAGGCAGCGCTCTACGGAAACCGTCAGCCTCTCTACGGGGATGGCAGCCAGGTCGAAGAAATTCTGCATGCTTCTGATATGGCCTATGCCATCCGACAGATTATGAAACGCGATGAACCCTATCAGATCTATAAAATCTCAGGAGAAGAGACCCAATCGCTGACTTTGCTGTCAACCCTCTACGCACTGCTCGACCAAGCCTTTTCCAACGACGATCGTTTGGCGCAGCTTTTCCCGTCAAGCCCCATGGCGCGCGGCCAATCAGCACTGTCACTCATCACGCTTGTCCAGGATCGACGATTGCAGGCACGTCCCTTATTACACAATTCGCATTATGAAGATATCTGGCCGCATGTTAAGCAGCCGCGCCACAAGCTGGAAGACGGGCTCCGCGAGGTCGTGAATTTCTACATTGAACATCTGGATGAGGTCTCAATCGGGGAATCGGGCGCCGATATACAAAAACAGGCCAAAAATAGAAGCTGGTCAGCTGCCTGACAGTTTGTCTGTCTGACAATTCATCCGAGTCGACAGAATGATCATAAAATTTGTTTTGGACTTTTTATTTAAGCCAATAATGCTTATATACATGTTTAAATACATGAATTAAGCCACTTTTTAAAATACCCAGAGTTGGCCATATTTTTATTACCGGCCGGCTTCGTTTTTTTTAAGGACATTATGTTCAATCCTCTTTTGCTTGCCAGACGCATTTTCGGATCGTCAAACGATCGCTATATTTTTTCGCTCCAGCCCATCGTCAAGAAAATCAATGCCCTGGAGCCACAGATGCAGGCGCTGGACGATACGGCGCTGCGCCATAAGACCGAGGAATATCGGGAACGAATCTCTAAAGGGGAGAGCTTAAACGCGCTCCTTCCAGAAGCCTTTGCAACCGTGCGCGAAGCTGCGGTCAGAACTCTGGGTCAGCGCCATTATGACGTCCAGCTGATGGGAGGGGTCGTTTTACACCGGGGTGAAGTTTCAGAAATGCGCACCGGGGAGGGAAAAACGCTTGTTGCAACGCTGGCAGTCTATCTGAATGCACTGGCGGGAAAAGGCGTGCATGTCGTGACGGTCAACGATTATCTTGCCAAGCGAGACTCAGAGTGGATGGGCCAGATCTATCGTTTTCTGGGCTTGGAAGTCGGCGTGATCTTCCACAATCTTAGCGATGAAGAAAGAAAAGCAGCCTATCGCTGCGACATCACCTATGCCACAAATAACGAACTTGGCTTTGATTATCTTCGCGACAATATGAAATATGCCCTCGATACGATGGTGCAACGTCCATTCTATTTTGCAATCGTCGATGAAGTGGATTCGATCCTGATCGATGAGGCACGAACACCGTTGATCATTTCAGGTCCAAGCGAAGATAAGTCGGAACTTTATTTCACCATCAACCAGTTCGTGAAACAGCTGGATCCAGAGGATTATGAGATCGATGAAAAACAGCGCAGCGCCATCCTCACCGAAGCTGGAACCGAGCGCGTTGAACGCATGCTCAACGATGCAGGGGTATTAAAAGATCCAAATCTCTACGCTTTTGAAAATACGCAAATTGTTCATCATGTCAATCAAGCCCTACGTGCCAATACTCTATTCCAGAAGGACGTTGACTATCTGGTCAAGAAAGACAAAGTCATTATCGTTGATGAATTCACCGGGCGTATGATGGAAGGACGCCGCTGGTCGGATGGCTTGCACCAGGCGGTAGAAGCAAAAGAAGGCGTAACCGTCCAGCCGGAAAACCAGACACTGGCCTCAATCACCTTTCAGAATTATTTTCGACTGTATGAGAAGCTTGCCGGAATGACAGGAACCGCAACGACGGAAGCTCAGGAACTTTATGATATCTATAAGCTCAACGTTGTTGAAGTCCCGACGAACCTTCCCGTCACACGCGAAGATTCCGACGATCAGTTTTTCCGAACTGCAGAAGAAAAATATACAGCCATCGTCGAGACGATCCGCGAAGCATCCGATAATGGCCAACCGGTTCTGGTCGGCACGGCGTCTATTGAAAAATCAGAACTGCTTTCAAACTATCTGAAAAAAGCCAAAATCCATCATACAGTTCTAAATGCCCGGTTTCATGAGCAAGAAGCACATATCGTCGCCCAAGCCGGACGCGCCGGTGCAGTCACTATTGCAACCAACATGGCAGGGCGCGGAACCGACATTCAATTGGGTGGCAACCCCGATTTCCGTCTGATGGACGAAAATAAGGATATCACCAACCCCGATAAGATCGAACGAGCACAAGAGAAGATCGCTGAAGAAATAGCTGAAGAGAAGCAGCGGGTGCTTGATGCTGGTGGGTTGTTCGTGCTGGGAACCGAACGCCACGAAAGCCGTCGCATCGACAACCAGCTTCGTGGACGATCAGGACGCCAGGGAGATCCAGGATACTCTCAATTTTATCTGTCGCTTGAAGACGATCTTTTGCGCATCTTCGGGCCCCAGGATCGCATGAACAGTCTGATGCTTCGCTTAGGAATCGAAGAAGGCGAAGCCATCGTACACCCCTGGCTGAACAAAGCGATCGAAAAGGCTCAGCAGAAAGTCGAGGCACGCAATTACGATATCCGAAAGCAACTGTTGCAGTATGACGATGTGATGAACGATCAGCGCAAGGTCGTCTATGAACAGCGTTGCGATATCATGGCATCGGATACGGTTAGCGATATTATCTCAGACATGCGTGTGGAGACCGCTGCCTTATTGATACAAACCGCCTGTCCACAGGGAAGCTATCCAGAGAACTGGAAGCTAGACGAACTGATTGAGGAGGCGGAGAGCACCTTCAGCGTAAAGCTGGATTTCAAGGCATTTGCTGAGCGCGGTGATGACCCGGAAGCAATGGAGGCAAGTCTGCTAGAGGCTGCTACGCGCTTTATCGAATCCAAAAAAGTGAATATTCCGCTTGAAACCTGGAACGAGGTCGAAAAGGCGATCCTTTTGCAATGCATCGATCAGCGCTGGAAGGAGCATCTGGCGACTCTCGACGCTCTAAGACAGGTGGTCCATCTGCGTGCTTACGCCCAGCGCAACCCACTTAACGAATATAAGGCCGAAGCCTTTGCCCTGTTCAGCCTGATGCTGGAAGGCGTACGCCAAGATGTCTGCCAACTGCTGGCGCAGGCAGACTTCAGTCAGAACCAGGATACCCAGGATTATCAGGAATTTGGCGATTCGGATCAGTTCGTCCCAACTCACATCGATCCATTCACCGGAGAGAATGACGCCTTGCAGTCCCGAGGCCCACTCATCGAGCCCGAAGACGCAGCACAGGCTATCAAAAACAAAGATAATTACGCGCCAAGTTTCGATCCCTATGACCTGGAAAACTGGCGGCGGACCATCCCACGCAACGCGCCTTGTCCGTGCGGATCAAAGAAAAAATTCAAATTCTGCCACGGAGTCCTGCGCTAAGAGGATTTTTCAACTGATAGCGCAGAATCAACGGGAATAGAATTCGACGACCAGATTGGGCTCCATCTTGACCGGATAGGGAACTTCATCGAAGGTAGGAATACGGACATAACGTATCTTACCGTTACCTTCCTCACCGATATATTCCGGAACATCGCGCTCCGCCAGTGCCTGAGCCTCCATCACAGCAGCTATTTCTTTGGCCTTGTCGGTGAGCTCAACAACATCTCCGGCCCGAAGGCGCGCCGATGCAATATTGCAACGACGTCCGTTGACCCGGACATGGCCGTGATTGACCAGTTGCCTTGCTCCAAATATCGTTGCTGCGAATTTTGCCCGGTAAACGATGGCGTCGAGGCGGCTTTCAAGAAGCCTGATCAGATTCAGCGACGTATCCCCCCGAGCACGGGCTGCCTCTTTATAGGTACGAAGGAATTGTTTTTCGGTAATGGCGCCATAATAGCCTTTCAGCTTCTGTTTGGCGCGGAGTTGAATCCCAAAATCCGAAAGCTTGCCCTTGCGGCGTTTGCCGTGCTGCCCTGGGCCATAGCCTCGCTTATTGATGGGGCTTTTCGGACGACCCCAGATATTTTCGCCCATGCGGCGATCAAGCTTATGCTTGGACTTGATAATTTTCGTCATGACGATCCACTCGCTGTCTGTGCTGATCCGGATCACGCTGAAGCCTTTATAGCTTTCAGGGGCAGGCTTCACCGGAGTGCCTGTCCAGGATGTAGGGCTTAAGCCTCTGAAGCAAAACGTCTGATTTGTCAAGATAAACATGCCCGAGTAATCAGCCTTCCCGTCCACTCAGCAGGGCAACAGTCTATAGACTTGTAAGAAGGTTGAACTTGTATGGTTTTCAATATTTTGCAAAGAAGATCCATGAACAATAAACAAATGATCAAAGGACAGAAGATCAAGGGACGAATCGCCCGGCAGACCCTCTCCTGGTACGATCATCATGGGCGAAATCTTCCCTGGAGGGAGGACAGGGGCAACCCGCCCGATCCTTACCGGGTCTGGATCGCTGAGATTATGTTGCAACAAACGACGGCTATAACCGTTGGCCCACGTTATCTGCGGTTTGTCTCCCGTTGGCCCGATGTTGAGGCGTTAGCCTCTGCGCCGATTGAGGATGTCCTGGGAGAATGGGCCGGACTTGGCTATTATGCTCGGGCACGCAACCTTCATGCCTGTGCCGTGACGGTTGCCCGGGACCTGGCTTGCGTCTTTCCGTCCGACCTTAAGAAGTTGCGTACATTGCCGGGGATCGGGGCATATACTGCGGCTGCCATTGCAGCGATCGCCTTCGAGCGAAGGGTGCTCCCTATCGATTCCAATATCCGTCGCATTTTATGTCGCTATCTTGCCTTTGACCAACCGTTTCCCCAGGGCGAGGCCTTGCTATCCCAGGCAGCGCAGGAACTTGCTCCAAAAGCGCGCGCCGGGGCTTTTGCCGAAGCTTTGATGGATCTAGGAGCCCTGATTTGCAAGCCTAAGGATCCGATTTGCTCGGCCTGCCCCCTACGTCTCGATTGTCGCAGTCGGGATGATCCGCAGCGCTACCCTGTCGTCCCGACAAAAGGCCTAAGACCCGTTCGCCACGGCCTGCTCTATTATTACACCTGCAATCCCGGTGCCCATATTCTGCTGGTTCGTCGCCCGGCAAAGGGGTTGCTCGGTGGAATGCTGGCGCTCCCCTCCAGCCCCTGGGAGACAGTTGAGATTGGTCAGCCGGACGCCTATTGTCAACGCTATGCACCACCTATCATCCCATCAACGGGAAACTGGACGATCCTGGATAGGCCCGTCCGGCATGTCTTTACCCATTTTACGCTGATTGCGCAGCTTGCGGTCGCATCCACATCCAGCAAACACAGCCTGTCTGTCGGCCACTGGAGCAATCAAGAAGACCTTGCAAGCCTTCCGACACTGATGCACAAGGCGGTGTTGAGTGCCCGGGAGCAGATCAGGGAAATGGCATTATCATGAAAGAACGAATCCTGGTGTCTTGCGTTGCTCTGGTGGATCGGGTGCATTCGCTTCTCCTTGCCCGACGACCAGAACACAAGAGCTATGGCGGCATGTGGGAATTTCCGGGCGGTAAACTGGAAGCCGGGGAAATGCCGGATCAGGCCCTTATTCGTGAGCTTGGAGAAGAGTTGACAATCCAGGTCAGGGTTACTGATTTGCATCCGCTGACCTTCACCAGTTACGTTTATCCGGAATTTGATATGATCCTTTTTCTCTATGGATGCCGCACCTGGTCCGGGACGATACAGGCCACCGAAGGACAGCATCTTGAATGGGTGACTATGGATGACTTGCGGAAAATAGCACTCCTGCCTGCCGACCGTCCCTTGCTTGCAAATATCGATCGTTTTTTGCAGTCTTGGAAAGAACAGTAGAAGGAAATTGTGAAAAGCCTTCGCATTCAAGGCTTGCTTTTTGCTAAAACCTCATTTATAGATCCCGCTTCTTCTTCAATATCTTATTGACTGGTGTTGCATGAAACCGGACATTCATCCGAAATATCATACGATCACGGTGCAAATGACCGATGGAACCACCTTCCAGACACGCTCTACCTGGGGCAAGGAAGGCGATACGCTGACGCTCGACGTTGACCCAAAGACCCACCCGGCCTGGACCGGCGGCCAGCAGAAAATACTGGATGCCGGTCGCGTTGCCCGGTTCAACAAGCGCTTTTCCGGTCTAAAAATCAGCAAATAGCTAACAGGCCAGATAGCGAATGGAGCAATCCAGACGGCTGACAGCGGACTCAAATGCGATAGATTTGGCCATCTCCCTACTGCGCGATGGGCAATGCGTTGCCTTGCCGAGCGAAACCGTTTATGGCCTGGCAGCCGACGCCAGACAAGGGCAAGCGGTTGCCCGCATTTTTGAAGCCAAGGATCGCCCCAGCTTCAACCCTTTGATTACCCATGTTGAAAGCCTGGATCAGGCGCAGGACCTTGCCCAGTTTTCCAATGTCAGCATATGCCTAGCGCGGGCCTTCTGGCCCGGTCCCTTGACCTTGGTGCTTCCAAAACTGGACGGGTGCAACATTCACCCACTTGTCACTGCAGATGGAGATAATATCGCCTTGCGTTGCCCAAGCCATCCAGTTTTTCGGGCGGTACTGGACGGCTTCCAGGGAGTGCTAGCAGCCCCCAGCGCCAATCGCTCCGGCGCAATCAGCCCGACGACAGCCGACCATGTCGAATCTGACCTTGGTGACAGGATCGCGTTGATTCTGGACGGCGGACCCAGCTCCGTCGGCATTGAATCCACCATCGTCACCTTCCGGGATGACAGACTGGTTATTCTCCGCCCTGGGAGCATCAGCATAGAGCAATTGCAACAGGTTGTTCCAATCGTTGCGTACGGAAATGATTCCGGTCCGATCACAGCCCCGGGTCAACTGAAGCGCCACTATGCGCCTGATAAACCGATGTTCTTGAATCTGTCATCCCCGAAATCCGATAGCTTCATGATTGGATTTGGTCCGGTGGACGGCGATGTCTCCTTAAGCTCCGCTGGGGATCTGATCGAAGCCGCGAGTCGTCTTTACCCCTGTCTGCACGAAGCCAACCGCGCCGCTGCCCCGATCATATCGGTCGCCCCTGTGCCGATGGAGGGGCTTGGAAGGGCGATCAACGATCGGCTGATTCGCGCTGCTGCACCCGGCAAGCAACAGCTTTAGCATAAGTCCTTTAACTTAAATCCCTTAGATCAAATCAATGCCAGCGTTCAGCATATTTTAGATCCTGGAGATTGGCTTCCACCCATGTTTTGCAATCACGTCCCCGGATTTCCTTTTTCCAGAAGGGTGCTCTAAGCTTCAGCTTATCGACAATAAAAGCACATGATTCAAACGCGTCCCTTCGATGTTCGCTGGCGCAAGCGACAAAAAGGATTCGCTCCCCGACCTGCAATCGCCCATAGCGGTTCCATATCCGCAGATCTTCAATTCGCCAGCGCTTGCGCGCTTCGTTCGCAATCCGTTCCAGTTCATTTTGCGCCAGTTGCAAATAGCATTCAATCTCCATCTCCGTGATGCCGTCTCCACCGCGAACAACGCCTGTAAAACTTGCGACAGCACCGACCGTATCTTGCTC
>Ga0056124_1000683_pt1 | contig 11312 bp, 10 predicted proteins | sample WorMetHEROISLAND_2_FD_70069 | JGI IMG/M metagenome (GOLD analysis project Ga0056124, IMG submission 70069) | Marine gutless worms symbiont microbial communities from Max Planck institute for Marine Microbiology, Germany - Olavius sp. 4 HERON ISLAND | ecosystem: Host-associated > Annelida >... | reverse complement strand
TGTAATTTTTAGTCTTGATGTACTCTAACGTGTCCGGCCTCGGCCTCGTACATTGTGGCCTCGGCCTCGAAATTTTTCTTTGGCCTCGGCCTCGGCCTCGTAGCATCTGGCCTCGGCCTCAGCCTCGTGCCTAACTGGCCTCGTTAACATCCCTGGAAGTTTGTTGTTTGGTGTATAATTAATCATGTAGCTTAAACCAGATAGCAGTGTGTCTGGTTACATTTAATAATTTTGATCACGGGATATGGTTTATCGTTGTTTACACAATGCGTTAAAGTGACTTGTGTTCTGTGTGCTGCAGTCAGTTTTCAGTGAATGCTGTCGACGGACTGAAGCTGAAGAACAGAGCCGCTCGGTTTGCCGACACTCTTGGCACCTCTGAGTCACCGTCAACAGCTCGAGTGGAGCCATTAACGCTGACGAGACCAAATGTAAGCTCAGTTCAGTTCAGTTGAGTACGATAGTTTATGTTCACCCAATTCTGATAGCAAGTAGCTATCACGAACGTGCTAGTTCACGCCATAGGCCCTGCTAAATAGTTCAGTTTTCAGGTGGCGACAGAAGCAGGATGATGATGACAAGTCACAAACGGCTGTTGGAAGTGAGTTCCAGGCTGTGGGACCGGACTCAGTAATAACATCAGCAGATGCAGAGTATTTTAAAATGTCTGTTTTTTGGTCAACTCCTTGACTGAGTTGACCTGATACAGCCGGTTTTTTCCTTTTTTTTTGTGTCCATCCGTCCACCCATATGTATGTCCGTCTATCAGTCCACAAAAAGCTTGTCCGATTTGAACAAAGTTGGTATGTAGCTAGAGGTCAGCGAATGATACAGAAGGATATGCCGTATGGCACAATTAAACTCATGGTCAAGGTCACAAGATTTTCAAAGTTAGAAATTCATCTGTTTTCAAAGTCTTGTCTCTTGCCATTTACAGTCTGAGATCTGAGATGGATGATTCTTAATCTAAAGAACAATATCTAAACTTGCTCAGGCCAGATATCTGATATATGGTCTAGTTTTTGTGTCACATGAATAACAATGTTACGAAACCAGTACGGCGGAGTCGACCACTGTCCGGTACAGGGTGAATTTTTACTGTCCGTTGTAACGATGACAGTGTTGTTTTCAGCTGAGTTTTTTCTCTGTTAACACACTAACTCATGAACGGCTGTACTTAGCTCCATGAAATTTTGCACAAACATGTACCCTGACAACTGCGCGAACCCTATTGAATTTCAAGGTTGTAGGTCAAAGATCAAAATCACAGGGTCACATGACTGGATTTTTGGATTTTTCACCATCGTATGATAGGGCTAAAAAGTTTGTCAACACAATAACTCATCAGTCGCTGCACTTAGCTTGATGAAATTTTGCATGAACATGTACCTTGACAACCTCTAGATCCTTATTGAATTTTGAGGTCATGCTGGGTTTTTGTGTGTTTTTGTTTTGCGGATACCCACGGCTGCATGAACATTGAACACATACCTTGACAATCTCTACAAGCCTATTGAATGTCAAGATCATAGGTCAAATTGTTCAAAGATCAATTTTTTGTGTGTGTTTTTGTGTGCATGATACTGCAGCCACCCATGGACAGTGCATAACCTTGACTAAGGCTAGACGATCTTGTTTAGTTCTGATATCATTGTGTAATAGTTTCTTGCAGTAAACTAGAGTCGTGCTGCGGTTAATGCTGCTGCATGTGTTGAATGATTGCATCAGGACAATGCAGAAGACGCCGACTGGACGAGTCTGCACATAGTTGGCACTTGCCACAATCTGGAGAAACAGTACCTGCGTCTCACAACGGTCGGTTTTCCGTTAATTTTGTCATGTATCGCATCACACAGGGTTTCCACACCCCCTGGATAGTCCTGCATTTTCCCTTGATTTTCCATGCCTTGGAAAGTCGTGGAAAATGTTTGGTCCTGGAAAGTCCTAGAAAATGAAAATCCTAGGTAGGCGATGAATTTACTGGGGGTTTGAAATAAACAACGTGTAGCACTAGCATAGTACTTACTGACTGAAGTAGAATGATGAGGTAATTTTCAAAATATTCAGAAACTTCTGAATTGCTTCCTTCACTGCAATGTGTAAATAAGTGTAACTGAACAGTTTCCTGCCAGTTTTTACTGATGAAGAACTGCATTGGATTACACTCTGTAGTGTATGCACAGTAAGTAACTCCTGTTTGTTTGTCTTTATATTTAAATGTTGGCAGGTGCAGGTTCCAAGAATGTCCTGGAAAAACGTTTTGACAGTAATTTTTGCACTATAACATAAACTGTTTTAAAATCTGCTGAGGGGCCCATCCAAGCCTGTGGTAAACATGGAAAACAGGCCAGCTAAACAACAAGAAAATTACTTGTTGTTGATTTTAATGATTGTAATCACATATAATAATTTTAGCCTAAAATGATTTAGCTCATAATTATTATCATAATTACCGGTAACTGGTATTGCCAATGTGTTCTGCTGCTTGGAAGATGAGGGCTCAGCAACACTGTTTACAGCGGACTGCAGAATTGTGAGCCGAGCCACAGAATTTGCCCCAAGACATTTTGCCAATATGGAAAAACATTTCTGTGAAACAGTGAGGAGGCATGCAAGAAAGAAGTTACAGATGTTTTCATGCTTTGAATAATCCAAAAAGTCTTAAATTTACTTAGTGTTAATAAGTAGGAAGCCACAAAATTAGGAAACTGACGCTGTCAGCCACAGAGTTTGGCTAACTGGCCTGTGGAATTGGAAAAATTTGTGGTGGAAGACTGTGATGCCTAATGACGGCTGGCTGGGTGTCGTAAACAGGCGCCGGACCCGTCGACGGTGCGGCCACCGGATGTGCTGCGGACGTCACTGGAGATGGTGAAACAGCGCTGGATGACGTCACAGGACTACACGTACGTCTGCGAACAGCTCAAGTCAATCCGACAAGACCTCACCGTACGTTCTGTAGTATTTGAGAATTGCGTGTGGGTTCGCTGGCAAACAGTTCTGTCATTATCACTTGAGAATTGCGTGTGGGTTCACTGGCAAACAGTTCTGTCATTATCACTTGGGCCACAGCAAGCACGTGAAGATGCATTTACACAGCTGGATTACTGAAAAAATTGTGCATATATGTTGGTTAATTTTCTGTGGAAGGATCCAGTTGATTAGATTTTTTTTGGTGATCCCGAGGAAGATACACGATTGTGAGTGTATAGTAATTCTCCAGACAGTTCTAGTTATCCAAGGTGGCAGAAATCGTTGGCAGAAGTCAGTGCTCTTTTGGTGCTTTACTGATCAAGAGCATAACAGGATGCTGAACGTAGCAGTTTGACTCCTGGTCAGGTCACCATCATGTGGTTATGACTGGGATGGGTGACTGTCTGCGGACAGATAAACCATCTCTGTATATAACCAACACCAAGGTCAACTCAGCCTTTCATCCCTCTGGGGGTAGGTAAAACGAGTACCGGCCTGCTTGGCTGGGGTTAAAGTGATGCACGTTTACCTGTGTCGGGTGGCAGGTAACACTATGTGATACCATATGGCATATGAGATGGGTCTTGCATAAAGAGCTAAACACCCGTTTAACCTTTTTTAAACACAGGAGTGTATATGTAAGTTGTTTATACTGCAGGTGACTTGCGTTGTCGCTGTGCATGAGATGACGTTGCTGGTGCAATGCCGTGTACAGGTACAGGGTGTCCGGGACGAGCTGACGATAGTTGTGTACGAGACGCATGCTCGCATTGCTCTGGAGAAGGGCGACCACGAGGAGTTCAACCAGTGTCAGACTCAGCTCAAGATGCTGTATGCCGAGTCCGGAACCAGCACGTGTGACAACGCACTCGAGTTCATGGCCTACCGCATTCTCTACTACATCTTCACCAAAAATACACTCGGTCATCTTTTGTTAATTTATATCATGTTCGTGTATGTAGGTAGTTTGTTATTGGGATTTACGTTCTCATGTTAGTGTGTTTGATTTTCTGCTGTTGATTTTTGTTGTCAGTACCAGTGCAAGTGATTGCCTGGGTGACCTGTAATGTGTCGAGCGGCATGTTAAACCCTACTCACTCGCTCGGTAGCCGAAACAGCTGTACTGGAGTGTTTAGTGAGGGCCAGAGTCACAGAGTGTTACATAGGCCATTACATTGGCATTGCTTACAAGTGGGCCAGCGCACTGCACCTTTAGTGGAAATATTAGAAATATTATCTCCACATGTTGATGACTGTCTTCTTCATTGCATTGCACTTTGAATGGCTACCCAACTTTGCCTATGTCTTGTGTTTTTGCTGTTGTACATTTATATATAAATACTGCAGTTTTCTTCTTTTTTTTGGGGGGGGGCATCATACATTGGCAGGGAGTAAGTGGATTTGGCCCAGTGTACTGTCATAATCCAGTGGGCAGTACATTATCATTGTCATCAGTTCTAAGTGTCAGCAAGGTGCAGTTTGATGGTGCAACAGAATAACTAGACTTCTGTGTAGTCTGATTAGCATTCTGTAGTATGACGTCGTTGTCTGTTTTACAAGGGGCACCTGTTCTCAGGCTGTTTGCTTACAGATTGGTGTTCAAGGTATCAGGTTGTTCCGTACATGGCTACATGCCACTGCCAATGCTGTGTATCGGTTGTATCTTTTTTAAATTCTTCTGTATTGGAAGATGGGTGCTTTGTAGTGTATGCAGTAATGATTCTGTTGTGTGTTCAGATATGACGACGACGATGGCACTGCTAACATCGGCTCACAGGCAAGATAAGTGTGTTAGTCATGCGCTACAGATTCGTGCCGCGTGGGCACTCTCAAATTATCACAGGTTCTTCCGGTTGTATCTCTGTGCGCCCAGAATGTCCGGCTATATCATTGACTGGTTCTTGGAGCGTGAGCGCAAGCAGGCATTGAAGATCATGATTAAATCGTATGTATTGTTTCAGTTTTTTTTCATGATTCTGAAAATAAAATTCCCAGTGAAGCCCAGCAATTTGCTCCTCGTTACCCTTTTCGATTATAATGAGGACGTGGAATTAACACTTTTTTATGTTTAATTTAGAGTGGAATTGATAAAATTGATAAATTAGCTACATAATGTAATATACAAACCAGGCAATTTTAAACACTGTATCAGTCACTTTTATGCATCATTTTAAAATCCATTTTGGGGTGAATCATGTTGCAAGAATGCACCATTCTGTATAGATTGCAGAGAATACAATTTTAGCAGAATAGTTCTAGTGCACACACTGGGAATGCACATAAGGCTAGTTTACTAAATTGTATATGCAGATCATACACCGTGTCCTGAAAAAAACTTGAAGCACAATTGTTTTTGTCAGAACTTTGTCAAATTTTTCACCAACATTGTGATTATCAGTATCAAATTGCTCGCATTTGCATCAATTCAATCGTTGATGCCGCTGTCAGCCAGTGGCGTCATCATCTAAGCGCTTGTATCCGTGTGAGCGGAGCACACTTTGAGCATAAATTCTGACAATTTTGAAGCAGACTGTTATACAAACCTATACTTTTGCTAAATGAACCACATTTTAGTTTATTGTGTGCTAATGAAGTCATCATAAAGTTATCTGCAGACAACAACTCAGCGTAATGTAACAATTTTGAGCATCTGCGTTTAACACGGTAGTCCATTGACACAAATTAGGTGAGGTGGAAAATGAGTGCAGCTCACATAATTTTATCGTCTTGCCCATCTTTGTGCCAAAAATTATTAAAATTGGTGGATATTTGATGCAGCTCTGACAAGAACAATTTTGGTTATTTTTTTGCGGGACATGGTGTACAAGTAACAATTACACGTATCAATGCTGTAACACAGATTGATCGAGAAACTAAGGCTTTGAGAAACGTAGTCGTGATTTTAAGTCTTTTTGTTAAAATTTCCAACAAAAATAACAAATCTGGTCCAGAGTATGTCTGAGTAGTCCCTGGCATTAGCTGTTCTTGAAATTTGTTTTATTAATTATTATTATCTTAAATTGAAAGTTACCTGTTCAGTAAATAGGCTCCATTTTTTTGCTGTAAAACATCAGTATAATTTTTATCTTACTGCCAATACCCTTTTGTTACTTTCTTAAAATGAATTTGTTTACACTTTGTTAGTAATTCTGAGAATTTGTATGACAGCTGGGTGGTATTTACAGGTGGTATATTCTTGTTGAATAGTAATTAGGTAATAGATTTTGCTTCTTCATACTGCTGTTACCACGACAGCTGGTGTGATCAGGTCCTAACGTCCCAGTCACACAATGAAGGTATTGCTGACTGTTAAAATATCATGTACTGGCTTTCAGCAAATGTTTGGGCACGTTCTTTCTCAGCAGCCAGTATAATTTGGTACCTACCAGAAGGCTTTGATTCTCTGGTGATGTGGGGGTCTAGCATTGCAGTGATCTGGTCCTCGTACTCAGTCATACTCATATATTATACATTATACTCATCAATTCAAGGTCATTGATGTGGAACTTTGAACTTAGTACCTGTGTGCCTACACTTGACATTGAATATTGCATATATGCTATATAGCTTTGCATTTTATTCTTATTTATTAGTATATATATCTTTATTTCACCAGAAGGTAGCAGGTACAACACATACAATATACAGAACAAAGAAAATAAAAACACACACATCTAAGCCTAAAACTAGCATGAAAACACGACTAAAATAGCAATTCAGCAAACTTGGTCCAAATTGCTTTAAGATAGATGGCATCTGAAGCAAAATGGAAAATGCTGTATTCAGCCATAAGTATATCAACTGTATGCTTGCTGGTGAGGCTGTTGTATATTTCACATGATAGAAACGAAGTTTCCTAAAGTCAATTTGATAAGACAATGGCAGAATACCACTATAATATAACACATAATCAGCATTATCACGACTTCCAATATTGAATATCTTAAACATTGCTCTGTACCAGCAAAACTGAATAGCATTGAGGTTAGATTTAGACACAGTGAATGACTTGAGACCATGCTACAGTATAGGTAGACAGAATGAACGAGTTAAGTGCATAATAACTATGTCTGATGCAACCTCACCTAATTTAGCATATAATGCATTAAAGGCTCTGAAGAATTTCATGCGTCTAGTATGCTCACATAACCTCAGGCTTCTACCAGAACTGATCTCAACATCGAGGTATGATATCTTGTCAACCAAAGGCAAAATAGTTCCATACACCACGATGGGATTAAAGGCAGCATTAAACCGTGGACCTATTCTCATCAAAGCAGATTTTAGAACTAAAGTTCACTGATTCTCTGGCTTTTGATTGTTTGTAGCAGTTTATGTTGCAGGTTATGGAGCTAGTCAGGTATGTAGTATTCACTGCAAGATAACTACGCTACTGCGTATACTTTGTCATGATAGTCGCTAGTCATGAAATGGCCGTGATGTACCGGGTGCTGCATAAAAGGTTGAACACACATACTTCATGTTGATCGAGCAATCAGACAGTTTTGGAAACAACCAGCCTCAATCAATCGTTGCAGTGAAGGGTAGTCATGTCGAACACAGTGTTCAACGTGACTACCCTTTCGTGCAGTGAATGTTCGAGGTTAGCCGTTACAGAAACTGTCCCGATTGCTATGTAAAGTACGTATGTTCCACTTTTGTGTGCCACCCTGTACTCGAGATGTGTGTCTGTGTATATGTATATATGGTGTGTGTGTGCTATAACTGTGTTGTTGCTGCATTGGTTGCTGCATAGATACAGCCCGATGAAGTTGTCGGTTGCGTTCGTCATTGACGAGCTAGCGTTTAGAGACTCGTCCGAGGGTTTAGAGTTTGTGGCGCAGCACGGCGCTGTGCTGGTGCCCGATGGAGATCACATCGACTGCAAGCAAAGCCTCGCTGCGGTTCTTGCGCAGTGATGCTGCCGCTGGGGATCATCGGGGGGCTGTGGTCTATCCTGCTGAACTGAAGGCTGGAGGTGCACTCCCTTTCATGAAGTTGTGGCTACGCATTTGTGGTTGCGCTGCTGCTGCTGTCCGTGGAGGTCACGTCGACTGCAGACGAAGTGTCACTGTGGTTCTTGCGCAGTGATGCCGCTGCTGCGCTTGTTTGGGGGCTGTGGTATATCCAGTCATTCGTATCTTCATACCATCTCGTTTGTTTTTTGGGTATTCTGTACTACCCTTTGGATCATTTGAGATATGGTCTGCTGCAGTTCTCTGTCGTGTGGGGGGGGACAGTGTCAATCATCACACTTGTTCTGTCGTTGAGGTACTGTTAAATTTGGACTTGGGAATACCAGTCCCGGCTGTCCAGGAATCTCGAAAGGTTGTCGGTGGCTTACGAAGAAGAAGGAAGAAGAAATCTGGATGCAGGGTGTCGAACTACAGGAAGTATGACATTCGTGATGGCCTATTGAACTTACTGCAGTATACTTGTGATTGATATTTCAAAAATAGTCAAAATACTTGTTGCATTAGACCAGTGATGTAGCCACCATGTGTGGTGCATATCATGTGCACACCCCCCATGAGGAAAATGTTTGATATTTCTGTTATGTGATGTCTTGTTGACTTACGCATAATACCTAACGTTGTACAGAAGCTCCACATTGGGAAGGGCTATAGATGCACTTGCTTCCCTTTCAATAATTTGTGGCTACGTCACTGTCTTAGTCTTTCATTTGCAGCTAAAGATCACTGATAACCACTGCTACGTAGTACGTATGACTGACTATTGCGTTGTTTTCTAGTTGTCCACGTTTGACCTCGTGCAGATCAACCGTGTGCTGTGTGCTTTCCCTTGTTCATGAAGAGTGATCACGACTGTGTTTACTGTGTTGTATGTAATATGGAATTACGGATGCTGTACAGTATATGTTTATGATATGTTTAAAGTATTTTAAATATTTTGCATATTTGTCACTTCCTGAAGTTTGTGCAGAACCGTTTTTGGTACAAATTTTCTGGCAAAAGTCGTTGTCTGTTGCTACTACATGTAATTCCGGTTTTCGTTCAAATTGCCCATTACACCCGAGCTATTCCATGTTGGTCATTGTGGGGTTGCTGCGTCGTGTTGAAAGGATAAATTATCAATTCTTTTGGTTGTTCTACGTGCTGGAATTCAGAAGCCTGCATGCACTGTTTCGTTAGCCGTCATGCCACCAGGTCTGGCAGATAACGCTGATAATTATTCCAAGCTTTGGACGCAGTACCAAGGAACGCCAGACTTTGCACATAAGCATTTTGTTACATGCATACTTCGTTAGTAATATGATTTTGATTATTTTTGCGTTTTCCACACATTCTTTAGTGTGCTTGATGAGTAAACTGCTCAAAATATTAGTGTGCCCACTTGAAAAAGTTTGAAAATGGAAAATCCCAGCAATGTGTGGTAATGAGGAAGTGTAGTTGAACCACGATTTTAGCGTAGATGTAAGTAGCACTGTTAATAATAATTGTCATGTTTCAATTTTGTTTTTTTTCATGTTCAAATTACACGGTGTTAACCATTCATTGTTGAGCATTTGCATTTAAGTGTCATTGCTGACCGAGTAAGTGTGTTATAGTAAGTGCGTGATTAACAGTTTTCAGCTAGAGCAATTACATTATACACTGTAAATATTTGCACATAGAGTTGGCCAAAATGGAAAGTGCATATGGCTTTTATGATCTTCATGTTATTGAATTATTTTCTGGTGTTACATTGTTTTTGCTGTTAATATTTGTTGTTCGTACCAATGCAAGTGATTGCCTGAAGGACCGTCTCTGAGATGGCCTATGATGTGTCGTGCGGGCGTGACGTTAACCTTACTCAAATCACTCTGGTGTTACATAAGTACAACCAGGATGTATCATGATATACCAATCTAATGATTGTACCTATGTACGTGGAATGCATGTATATGGATTATATATAGACTCGTAGTCGACCAATTGACAAGATAAATGAACAAAAGGAAAAGCTAATTAGTCACTTGGTACTTGATATCAACTAGCTTTTGGATGGGCAGGACATCTGAAATTTGTCGCTATATTAGTCAAAATATCTACAGTCACAACGTGGTTTATTAAACTTTTTCATTGTGTCTCAATACGTTGGGATGAATGGCTACCGAATTACATGTAGACTTTAAACCAAGATAGTGTAAACAGTAAACACGCTTCTGTACATAAAGTCTCACCTAAAGAGCGAGGAAGTTTCTGCAAGTAATAGCCATTGATTGCATGGTAATAATTTGTCTTGCTACGTAGCTACTTTGTAGGTAGGCGTTGTTAATGATGAGTTCAATGTGTCGAGTTAAACACTTAGCTACTGAATTATGTATGCAGTGAAAATATTTTTTTAAAATTTCAGTTCTTGTTCTGTCGTTGAAACAAATATCAAAGTTGTTAATTTTCATTTTAGTCATTCACTTGCAAACAATGTTTATGTTTTTAAACTGCATTTTATGAGTATATTTTTTACAACTACAGCCGTCGGTTTTTAGTTTTTACCCGTATTCTTGAAATTAACGTTTAACGTCATGGCATAAAATCACAAGTGGAATCGTAGATTAACGAAATAAAGCCGGGTTTCCATCCAACGCACACGACGTAAGGGACGCAACTCGACGTCATTATTGGATAGACCGAATGCAGGTGCCAGTGGCCAATCACAGCCGCCAGCGATGACGGCGTATGTCGCTGACATGCTGCCAAGCTGTGGCAGACACGCCATAAAATATGAAGTTATTGAAATTAAAATTGCCCAACAAATAATCGATCTTCACCAAGTAACAGACGGACAGAACATCGTACCATAAGCGTGACCGTACTACCCAGTACGGTCGGCTAAAAACGTACTAAAATTTGGACTATTAATTTTTTTTAATAATTTTTAAACCTTAAAAACTCGAGTTCAGCAGGAAAGATGACAGCTCGGTTCCTATTGGCTTGAGCTTGCGGCGTAAATTCATTGCGTGCATCACGGTGCATGGTTAGAAGTAATCTTCTAACCATGGTTGCATGCGTTGCATTGGATGGAAACCCCGCTTTAATACCGTGCTCGCGCCTTATACTTTGCTCTATGAATGAGTGATCTATGTTCTTAAGTGTTTGTAAACAAAACGGTTTTCACGCTTATTTTTAGATTTGAAATTGATATTTATTTCTTATGTGAGTACTGTGCCAATTAATAAGAACGGTGCATCACCATATTAGGATACTCTGATTTCAGCCACTTCACCTACCTCAGAAGACGCGGAATTGATGTAAACGTCCAGTTTCGATTTTTTAACTCTGAACCGTGCAGTTATTTTAAAGTTAATCGACTTTATGAACCGTCAGTACTCCGTCGAA
>Ga0056124_1000680_pt1 | contig 11363 bp, 4 predicted proteins | sample WorMetHEROISLAND_2_FD_70069 | JGI IMG/M metagenome (GOLD analysis project Ga0056124, IMG submission 70069) | Marine gutless worms symbiont microbial communities from Max Planck institute for Marine Microbiology, Germany - Olavius sp. 4 HERON ISLAND | ecosystem: Host-associated > Annelida >... | reverse complement strand
CTCATATTTCGTTTAACATCATCATTTTTGTTTAACATCATATTGAGGTTGCTATATGTCTGCAAAAAATTTAATGGTTAGTAAATTGTTGCTTCTAACATTGTAAATAGCGCTTTGTATCTGAGTCATTTGCTAGGTGGCATGACTAAAAAACGACGAAACAACAAATAAACGTGGCTTCTCACAAAGTCACGTGGTTGTTATCAACCAATCAGATGACTGTTTACGAAGTTTGCCAAGTCACCCCTGGGTTAATAAACCCGGGGGTAACTCAATTTTCAAAAATGCCAAAACTTACGCCAAGATTTATCCTCGGAGTAACCTTCTGATCTCGGGTTAACTAACCCGAGACTTACTCCTCGTTTCTAAAACTGGGCATCAGTGCAGTAACACAATGGGTGGCCTAGCATGCTTGGTGTAGCCCACAATAGGATACAATGCAAACCAATGCATCACATGCAATGCAGCACAATAGAGATTATCTTCCTGCATCTGTCTTATTGCAAGAATTTTTAACTAGCTGTAAGATGGTGCAATAGTATGACAATTTGCTACTGTGACATTAGCAAACGTTTTAACATAGTCAGATACATTTATGCTCGCACTTGCTTAAAAATTGGCATCACTTTTAGAAATCTTAGCCTAAGTAGCACCGTCCACAACACTGAAAATTCCATTGTTAATACTGCCACCATATGAGTGAATTTAAAAAAAAATAAAATGAATGTGACAAACGATACTTCTTGCCAATACTGCAAACTGTACTTAATCGACACTAACAGCACCAGAAGATTCATTTTCAACTAAAAATTAGTAAACGTTTAATGGTTACAAATTTCCACGAAACCTGTAGAAATGTGCAAAAATAGCTGCATGCAATAGGATTTGTTGGCCAGTGTCATTTCCATAACAACAGAGATGTGATGGACAGCATCTGAACTGGCAAAAACTACCCGAGGTAACTGAAGCCGAACAGTTTTCTTCAAAGTACCAGATCGTTTCTTACATTCCTAAACCTCCCAATGTGCCGTTAATGCTATGGCACCACTTTCCATGTGTTTTCTCCTGTGGAATTTCAGGACTATAAGGTATAAACAAAAAAATTCCTAACTAAACTGCAGCACGTCCGATACCGAACATGTCGGTTTTAAATAAGTCACTTCACGGGCTGGCATTAATTCGTCTAACGCTGGACATTTCAAATATTTGCAATAAATAACGCAAACAGCAAACGCAAGTAAACCGTCGGCGCATTATCACCACTGCACTGCACTACAGAAGCTCGGGTATTGTAAGTGAAGGCAGGGTCAGGTCGACAAAGTTGATCCAGAAATTGGCGCACGCAGCGTGATATTGTCGACCACCGTACGACAGCTTGGGCAAGGACGCGGGTGTATCGTCCGGCTGCCAGTCAACATCGAGGAGGCAGAGACCGCATGTTCTGTCTCGGGACTGAACGTCGTCGGCATACAGCACAGCAGGACCGAGGTCCACTGTCAGGCTAGTTGCCTACACACACAGTGACCAGGCAACTGCCACACTTCAATGCAGTATAATGCATGCTAAATTTACATAGCACAGAGGCACAAAAAGATGCTACAGCCTCGAAGGTGGTGAAGAGAAAATAGGAAGTTTTTTTTTAAAAAATAGCGTTTAAAAGTGCCTTCACTGGAATTAATAACGATGATTATGTCATTCCTCAGTGGCTTGGTAGTATAACGGTAGCGTGTCGGTCTGTGGGACTAGTGATGGTGAGGTCGCTGGTTCAATTCCCGGCCGTTCCACTGCCTGGTAACAACCCTGGGCAAGTTGTTCACACACGTGCCTCTGTCACCAAGCAGTATAATTTGGTACCAGCCTAACCACCGGGAAGGTAACGGCAGTATATGGGAGAGGTGTGACCTAGCGCCCATGTAACTGAGCTGTGTTCGCAGCTCACTGCCGGCTCAAAGGCCAGCAAATGGAGATGAGCATCGAGCCCTAGGGTCACAGCTGTGAGAGAGCACTGATGACTATGTGCGATTTACGTTTTACCTTTATTTACCTACCGGCATGTCATTCCTCCATAGGTAGGCACAATGAGCATACTGGCAATGGTTACGACGATCGCTAGGAAAGAAACAGCGAGTTCTACGTAACAGTAGGCCCTGCTACCAGGACTGCTGGCATACTGACCTAGTCGGTTAAAGGCGCCGGCTGATAATAGATCCGGCCATCAGTATGTTAACCCTCGTTGGCTCAAAGTGCCAAAAAAGGGATGAGCTCCCACACATGGATGTAGCTGTCTATGCCAAATCTGCTTCATGTGTCGTGTGATGGCGAAGGAAAAGCTACCATTTACGATACGTGGATACTACACAATACACGCTACCAGTGTTTAAGTGTCTAAAACTGTAATCTGGCAAATAGGGTTGCTATTCGAGTAAAAATGCATCAATGAACAGATTATATACCATTCTCGGAATGCTGGCAAAAATTGCAACCAGGTTGGTCCACGTTGACTCGATGTCTTTCACCAAGAGTGCTAAGCGAGCATTGGAGATGGCTGCAAATGCATCAGACTACAGCTTTATAAATATACAAAAATACTACAAGTCTCTTAAATAAAAAACCCCCGTGTGAAGCACAAAACAAAGATGAACCCCAGAAGAGTTGGACGTAACGAGAATAAACTCGCATTATATATTATCTAGCCCGTTGCCAGTGAGTGCATTAATGCTGTTGTCTGAGCAATAGGAAGGCACCTGACATGAAATGACAACAGAAACTGGTTGAAGCCAATGAGCTCGACAGCAGCTACGTTAACAACACTTTCATTTTCATTGAACAAACTGGTGAAAAGACCATATTCGTTTCCCATATATCACCAGCATTGTCTTGTTATATCAAAGATGGTGAGTGAAGACATCGATCATCACAAGTGCATGTTCAGGGTGGCTCAAAAACAGGGCCACTTTGTTTTACGGCTTGTAACCTCAGACGTACTGACCAGATCGGCACAAAATTTGGCATAAACGTTATTTCATTCTTAACATTACCTTTAATTTATTAGAAACAACTTTGGAAAATAAAGTGGCGCCATCTGTCGAATGACTGTAACTCTGACAAGCGCTTGTAGATTTTCAGCCGAAGATCAAGCTTTGCAATGCGCCGAACAGACGACAGTGAAATGCCCAATTTCGTACAGATTTTTTTGGACTTTCATGACAGCAGATGAGCTCAGCCACAAATATGGTGTTTTCTGAAATTTCGACGTGCGAACTGATCGCCCACAGTTACTGGCTTTCGGACGTTCTGTCACGCCAGTGGAATTAATTTTCTTCAGCAGTCGGTCCACGCCCAATTCTTCCCCGAAAACTTTCTCAACAAACGTTGTGAGCTTATGTTCTCCTGGAGCAAAACGTTAATCAGCGCAAAATTGTCTTTATTACTCTTTCTTATACTGAAAAAAACAATAAAAATTAGTCATTTATTATGGCTATTGCCGTTCCCTAGATGGCGCCACTTTGTTTTCCAAGGTTGATTCAGATAATTACGAGGTAATGTTAAGAATGAAAAAGCGTTGATTTGTGCTAAATACGGCACCGATCTGCCCAATACTTCCAAAGTTACAAGCCGGAAAACAAAGTGACCCCGTTTTTTGAGCCACCCTATATATCAGCTAGCTGAGTATTGCAGATACAACAACAGAAAGAATGAGAAGAGATTACATATCGATACTCACAAACTGTCTTCATTTCCACCATGATTCGCTTGGCAACCAGGTAGACTTCCAGTAAACCTGTAGAATCATCACAAGAATCTCACCAACTATCACCATAAACTGCTCAACAAGAACAACAAAAGGCCACTAATCCACTGATTTGACCCTGAATTACTAAAAACTGACTTTGCAGCGAAACACCAGTCATATGCATGGACAGGGGGACAGGCCTGTCAAAATAATTATCTAATCCTTTTTTATGAATCCCGAAACAGCCAAATGTGCCTTACCTTGTCGAATACCTTTCCACAATCAACAAAACAAATAAACAGATCGTTTCGATTCTCTACAGCTCTACCACTTAACATTCTCGGTATAAAAAATTGTTTCCTTCTACCTTTAACTTTATCATCCTTCGTAACTTTAAGGAAACCTTGCTGTTCTTAACTATATATCCACAAATTTTAACCAGTTAATATTTATGAATGTGAATAAAACCGGCACAGAGCCGACATACCAGACAGATAAGATTGGCCAGCGTCAACGGCCTCAATCTCATGGCACACGGCTGAACTGCTCACTGAACTGAATATCTCGTCGGCGTCGGACAGCAGCAGTCGACACTGTTCCAGACATCGCTCCCAGTCATAGGCGTGCCTGTCACTCGCCTGAACACCGACCGTCATCAAGTAATCAGTCAGCAACTTGTACAGCACGCCAACTGTAAACAGTCTCAAACGCGCTCAGTGTGCTAGCAGAACAAGAAGTAGAAATGATCTGATCACTGAGCCTGTGTCTCAAAGTAGGCAGAGAATGTGTGCTGCTTCTGAGCCCGGAAGAGCATTCTAAGCGGATGGACCGGCGTGTCTGAATGCACATCTTCTGTATGTCAACACTCAACAGTAGGACAAACTGGAGTTTAGTCACAAACCACGCCTTGAATGTTGACAAGGGACGCTGTCTCGTCAACAGTCCTCAGTTCCGTTCAGTTTAGTACGATAGTTTATGTTCGCTGAATTCTAATAGCAAGTAGCTATCACGAACGTGCTAGTTCACGCCATAGGCCCTGCTAAATAGTTCAGTTTTCAGCTGGCGACAGAAGCAGGATGAACGGCTGTTGGAAGTGAGTTCCAGGCTGTGGGACCGGACACAGGAGAAGCTGCGTGATCCGTATCGTGACAGTCGATAGCGCGGCACTCTCAAGTCACGGCGTGAGCACGACCGTAGACACGAGCGACCAGATGCTGTTGACACCGGGATGCACACGTCTGTGAGGTACAACGGTGCACTGCGACGAAGGCACTTGCTGACTAACGTACACAGCTTGAACAGGATACGTTGTCGTGCTGGAAACCAATGGAGGTCGTAGCGCATGGTGCTGGCGATGTGGTCGAACTTCTGCTTGCACAGCTTCAGCCAAAGGCAAAGAACTGGGTACTGGCATCAACCTCCCACCATGCAAAGTTTCAACTTCACACTCATTGTAATTCCTCAGGTATCATTATGATGAAAAAACTTCAAAAAGCATGACATATAATCACCCAGTGACATAGCCACCCTACCACTTGACACTGCAAAGCCTCAGCTGTGGTCATAGGAACCAAGCCAAATGTCAGCCGAACTTGTGACAAACCACCTCGACTAACGGACAGATTTGTACGTTTACTTCATCTGTTTTACACAAGGGTAAAAAAGAAAGTAATTTATATAGTGCGTTAAGTGTAAAAACATAGAACGCGCCCGGTCTGCTCATAGAACAGGAAGTGAAAATGTTTTTGGATGGCGTCTAAAAGTAGGTAAAGAGTGTGCTGCATTTAAGAACGTTTGACAGAGCGTTCCAAGTAGATGGACCGGCGTGTCCAAAAGCACGGCTTCCGTAGGTTGACATGCATGTAATGCTTACTGTACAAGAAATAGGTAAAACGTTTAGTAGCTCATGGTCGATAACAATAGAAACACAAGTGCACAAAAATAAAATAAACTGTGCACATTTTGAAAACCCAAGAATCAGTTACCTGTAACTCATGCATGAGGTGGCTATATCGGTCTCCAAACATCCCGAGGCTGCCTTCATTCAGTAAGTCTTTCACATCAACAGGACCGGAAGACATTCGACGAGCAGGAAGCCAACCTGAATGCATCAAATGTTGTGTAACTGTTAGAAGAAACTAGGGCTGATACTGACTAAAATGTTTTAATCAATTAATCTCTAAAAATTAACTTCAATTAATTGACTGATTTCGAACAATTTTTTGTAGTCCATCAGAAAGACCATGAAGACTGCAGAATGCAATTACAGGTAGTTGTTATCTTTTATAAAATAAAGCAAATTCGGAAAAAGTAACAATGATGCAGTCCATATTGTATGTGCAGTTAAATTAGATTACTAGTCTGATCGCAATGGCTTAGCATTGCATAGTGCAAGCTGCAAAACTAACGCTATGGAACCAGTAAAAAAGTACATGTCCAATCCAATCAGTGATGTCAGTGATGCTAAGAAGTCCAAAATTTTAATCAAATTTTAACAGACGAAAAAATCAAACTTTATAACTATTAACTGATTAATTAATCGCCAACATCTGCAGCCCTAATACAAACAACACTATTACACTAAGCAATAATAATAAATAGTTACATAAAGTAAAAAAGAACTTTGATCTGAATCTAGTGACTGCCATAAAAAAACGAAATAACTGCTTTTGTATGCACGACCGCTGTACCTGCAGGTACTGCTGAGACCACGTATTAGCTATGGCGATTCTGTCTGTCCGTCTGGGGTGTAACGACCCGGTACCGAATCAAGCCCAGGTGAGATAGAGACTCCGGGTTTTCACCATATGATAGCCTAGAGTCTCTAGTTTCTTATGAGGTAATTTGGTGCCGCTGGGTGAGGTGATTCCCCCCGAATGAGGGCATCAAAGAGGGTACCCCCCTAAGAAATCGTAATTTTACCACTATTAGCTCATCTCAACGTCTAGCGTGAGAACGGTTGCGGATAGACACAGACTTGATGCTTATCATAACAAGCACTGCTGACGAGCTTTCCGGTGGTACCAACATCGATGACCTTGAATGACTTTGAACCCCCAAAATAGAGGTTTTTAGTGAATTTTTCGCAATTTTAGGCAGCGATACACATTTTAAGAGTGAATTGCGCCTAACCCATTCAACACATACCAGGACAACCTGTTCGGCATTAAATGTAGATTTCAATGGTGTAAAGCTTGACCCCCTAAGTTCAAGGAGTCCTCCATATGCGTGCATCAAATTTGGGTACCCCTTCAAAGTGCGCAATTTCTGCTACTGTCGACTAATCTAGCACGGAAACGGTTGCAGATAGACACAGACTTGCTGCGTATCACAACAAGCACTGCTGACGAGCTTTTTGGGGGTACCAACATCGATGACCTTGAACGACCTTGAACCCCAAAATAGGGTTTTTAGTGAATTTTTCGCTATTCTAGGCTGTGATGCACACTTAGAGTGAATTTTTGCTGAAACCAAGACAACTTGCGTACGAAATTAAACTGATGCTGTCGCGCGTCTCATGAGCCTTAGCTCAGATTTCGTTTAAATTTCGTCACAGACATACCACTGTGTGTTGTAGAACCGTCTCTGCCACCGAGCGACTGGCAGGTAACTTGGACTGCATCATCGCGACCGACTCCAGATGACGACTCTTCCTCCGCAGACACTAACGTCGACGTCAACTCCAGACTCTGCAGAGACAGTCTATCCGGCTCGGCTCCAAGAATGCCACCACCGAGCCCTGGTATCCTATTCTCCGACGTTGGTGGCACAAATTCGAAGCTGTTTTCTGACTGGCTGTCGGGCTCGGCGGTGGGCTGCGATGGACTGTAATTCGCCGGCGATCTGCCCGAGGGTTCGGTCGTAGGTCGGAGGTCAAGACTACTGGTTGACTGAGCGTCAGCTGGCGGGACTGGCAGACTGTGCTTCGAGCCCAGCTGCCAGCCGGTGAACTCAAAACTCGACGTCGAGTTACTGGCTGTCATTCCACGAACGCCAGCTTTCAACAAGCCGCCGCCATTTCCGACGGCATCAACCGACTCGTCTTCCAGATCAAGCGTAGAAAGTGAAGAGATTCCTTGGCTGCTGTCTCCACCGAGGACTGGGTGATAACCGACGTCGTTTGCATCGTCGTCATCATTATCCGGCGGCAGTTCCGGTGGACAGAAATCCATCGCTCCGCTGCTGAACAGCGCATGACTCGGGTGACTCTGCGGAACACCGAACCACCCGACAGTGGAAGACTTTGTTCTGCCGGGCCGGTCTTCTCTGTCAGCGTCCGGTAAATAAGACGGCACCACGTCCTGAGAGTGGGAAGCACCAGCTGCCAAACTGCTCCGAAAGTCTGCCCATTCGCCGTCATCGGGCGCCGACGTGGCGCAGAAATCAGCACTGAACGTACTCTGACCACCGGGACGGACAGAAGGAGGTTCCTGGAACTCCGACCAGTCGCTGTTCACACCCTCCTCCGCCAAGGCACTGGCCGGTCTGGGGCCTGACGTAAAGAGCGCAGGATCGCTGATCAGCTGCTTAATCATCTGATACTTGTCCGACACTTCTCTGCCAGAAACCGCCGTCGGCGTATTATCGGAAGATGACAGCGAAGATGTGAAAGGTGGTGGCTGGTAGCTGGAAAGACCGGCGGTGGTCATCTCGTCATTCGTTTCAGTACCATATACAACGTGAGGCTGGGTGGTTAACTGTGGTAACGATGTAGGCTGGAATGACGCAAAATCAGCAAATTCCCCATCACCATCTGCCGAGGCTGAGTAATTTGACAGATCACCAACTGCTGCAAGAATCAACACACAACTAATCATGTGATGACCAAACTGGCAGAACATACCACAGCACAGTGAACAGAACTGACTAGAAACAGTCTCTGACTTTGACTAAATTAGTAAAGAACTAAAGATATGGGAAAACATGCTGCACACGTCTAACGATATTTTTTATGGTGACGGACATTAAAGACATTATTTCTTTTTATGCACTACTGTCCAATTTGACTGATTTTTGTATTTTCGTTTGCTTGTTTTTGTTCATTTTTGTTAACATGTACTCCGTATACAATTCTATATTAAATATGTAGTTAAGTTAAAATCCACCACTTATAACAAGGCGGCTCGTATGAGTGTAATTCTAGCTGATACGTTTATAGGCCAACAGTTAGCATATGCATCACACAAACATTAGTCAGATCAACGACTACGACTTTCGTTTCTGTACAGTTATTCCAGCTCACGCAGGGCTGCCTGTTGCCACATAATGAGGATTCGTTCAAAATAACCAGTTTCACTTGACAAGTGTGAAATGGCAGTGAAGTCCAGGACGACTGAGGACGACTGCAGGCTTGCTTGATACAAAGTGTGTGTCCCGAAAAAGATTGCGATCTTCTCTTCAACTTCCAAGTTCCAACGAGCTATGTGTTCCTGTCGTTAGACTGCCTACTATTGGACATCGCGCCTTCCCTGTCGCCGGAGCGACATGCTGACAGCAAAAACTATGAACGTAAAAAGAGTTAAGATAGTAAAAGGGACGAGGTGTGACGGTTGACTAACCGGACATGGTGTCACGACTGTTAGGCACTAAGTGGCCGGCAGGTGACGTGTAAGTTGCCGGAGCGGTTTTAAAGTCGTCAAAGTCATCGTCAACTGTAGCAACAAACGTGCCCCTACTGGACGACAAGTCAGTCACTCTGTGGTCCGACACAGCAACAGATGTTGGTCCGCAAACAGGAGACACGCCAGAAACTGGCACATTCGTAGATGCGGGCACACCGAATGACGGTGTCTGTGGATATGTCGAACGCGGTGCAGCAACGCTTGAACTGACATCAGTAACCGACGAATCGTCCGCTGCACCATGCTGGTGATCGGTGGTGGTTGAGATATGAGATGCATCATTCCGGCCTTCGCCAGGTACAGCTGAAGCAATCAGCTGATGGTCGTACTGACCCAAGTTTGGCACCGGTGCCTGCGGACACCGCGACAGAATGGCCAGACTGCTGTAGTTCACGTTGTTCTGCACGCACACACACGCCCGTTATTGTCCAACATCACCGCTTGTGCACTACCAACAAGACGTTGTATAAGCAACGTGTCTTGTCAGTGGGAAGGCCAAAATTTCGACCCCTTACAGCTCGCACATTTTTCAACCGATCTTTCAGAAACTTACAATCAAGAAAGATATTCGGGAAGGGACCCCACACGCAAAATTTGGTTGACGCCGGGCGATGGGAAGTTCTGTGGAAAGAGCGAATTTTGGCGTATTCTGGTTCTTCTTTTTTGGTATTCTTGTCATGACGTCCAAATAAGACCGATAACGTCCAATGAGGGCTCAAGACGCGTGTTTCCGTGTAAGAAGTGCCTTTGGGGGTCTCAATGATAAAAAATAATGTTCAGGGCTAAAAACTCTCCCAAAACATGACTTTTTTCGGCCTAAATGGGCACTTGAAGCAAAATTTGTGAAATATTCAAATCACGATATCTTGAAAAGTACAAACTCGATCAACATGAAACTTGAAGGGCAACTTTAGGTGCACAAATAAACTTCATGGGTGGTCTAGAATTACAAAATAATAATTCAAGATGGCGGAGGCCGCTATTTTGAACTTTTACACATAACAGAATAGCAGGCTGCTGTGGTTCATATTGTTCTACAAACACACCAGTTCTTCTTTCACATGATTCAATAACACCGATCAGTTTTTCTACGGCCATGACTACCATTATTTCTGTTCTTCTTTTCAAACTGAAGCGGGATGTCACTGTTACTCAATTTGCCAAATTCATTGTCAATACGTGCCATATAATGGATGCTACGGACATAAAACCGAATTCAAAAAGAGCGTCCGCTTCCTCTGCCGATATCTTTCAACATTTATCATGCCAAAGCGTGGCAGCAAAAACACTAAACAGACTTGCAATAGAATTTACTTAAAACCAAACAATATTTCAATTGTCTTCCAACTGTTTCTCATGTTGCCCTACAAAATGCATTCGCAACACAACAGAATGAAGCAAAAGAGAGGAACTGGGAGAAACCTGCGCAATGGAGATCATGGCAAGTACAAGAAAGAGTTCTTGACGTGTCAGTTGACCGGGAGTTGTCTTGTTGCACAAACCCCAGATGTATCCGAGCACCTCACGAGGCAGCTTACTCCGCAGCAGAATTGCATAGACAACCTCCGTCTTGATGACACCATCTTGTCTGCCAAACAACATCACAACAGTAATTTAACATTTGTTTTTCTCTTCTTTTAGCCGTTATGGGGCTTTCAATTTAAACTAAATAAATTAAAATAATAGTAATAAAATAACAGTAGCAATTAACTTGCTTACATAGCGCCAGTATGCCAGAGACTTCAGAGGCACAACAACTTAACATCGTGTAACAACTGAATGCATTAAAAACAGTCATCCTGTTCCTGACACAACTGGCCATCAAACAACCGTTCAGGTTCCCACCTCACCAAATGTGTGCTTCTGCACATCGTGCGGCAAAATGGAACGCACAAAATAGGCATTTAAATAAACAAAAAACGTCAAAAAAACATATATCGACTGTGACGTGAAGAAGGATGACAGTTGTGACAGGAATATTTGCATCAAAAACTATTAAAATCTGGTCA
>Ga0056124_1000679_pt1 | contig 11374 bp, 11 predicted proteins | sample WorMetHEROISLAND_2_FD_70069 | JGI IMG/M metagenome (GOLD analysis project Ga0056124, IMG submission 70069) | Marine gutless worms symbiont microbial communities from Max Planck institute for Marine Microbiology, Germany - Olavius sp. 4 HERON ISLAND | ecosystem: Host-associated > Annelida >... | reverse complement strand
AACGCGAAATTTAGTCAGGATAAGTTGAAAAATAGCCAATTACACAGAAATAGGGACTTTAGGGACCACTTTTTGAGATTTAGGGACATTAGGGACCAAGTGTTTAAAAAAGGGACTTTAAGGGATTTAAGGGACCAAGTGGCAGCTCTGTATTGTATTCATAACGACAATCCTACCTATGCCCATGTACCTAGCAGGCATACGTATGACACTAGACCACAGGTAATTAAAACAATATGCAATCCGAAAATACAGGCAATGGAAAGCACATGCTTAGTTCAACTTGTGTAACCTAACAACAGTATGATTCAGAATATGGCTCGCAATGCTGCAATCGGTACAAGCAAAAATTGCAACAGATTAAACCAGTTTATCATAGTTTTTGCTATAGTAATCGTTTTTGGTATACTAAACCTTTTCAAGTTTCTTCAAATTCAGCACAGTAACTAGCACCAGAGGTCATCAATATAAGCTGTATAAATCACATTGTTCTCACAGCACGCGTAGCAGATTTTTTGCCGAGAGAGTCATAAATGTTTGGAACTGTTTACCACCGTCCGTTGATAACTCTACACTTGCAACTTTTAGGCATAGTATTGACGTTATTGATTTTACATCGTCTCTGAAACGTGACACTGATTGAGTGCTTAGTCACAGCCATTATAGGGCAACTGTGTGTTTTATTGTTTTTATGAGCAAAATGTATGTATGTATGTAATGTTACTAGCCTAGTTCATTCGTACATTGTCATTACTGTTTTTCCAGGCCTAGTTTCAGGGCTATTGTCAGTGCACTATGGTGCCTTTTCGTCCTTTTCCATTCGTGTTCCTATTCGTCCTCATACTCTATGATGAAACTGCTGGAATGGAATCAATAAACTGAACTGAACTGATAGTTTCACGAAAGAATGCAGGACCTAGCATGCCCACTGCCAACTTCTCCCAATGTGTCGGTCAGGCGTGTTTGCTTTAATATTCATGGCGCTAATAAGCCACGTTCACGTGGACATGGTAAACAATGGACAAGTTCTGCAGAAACTGCCACAGAAAATGAGAATATCTTGCAGCACATGCAACATGACTGACTGTTGCAGGACACAACAGAACGGAGGATGTTGGACAAGACGACAAACTGCCTACAAACGCTAAGCATCTATACCATGTCTCAAAAAAACTGTGCAAAATTATTTTTGCCATAACTTTGTCAAATTTCCACCAACTTTGATGATTTTTGGCACACTGCTGGCACAAAGGATAAATTTATGTGATATTTACTTATTCTCTACCTCACCTAATTCGCATCAACGTGTCTACACCTCACATAAACCTATCCTTTCTGCTATCTGTGTGCAAAAAATTATCAAATTTGGTAGACATTTGACCAACTTCTGACAAAAACAATTTTGAGACACAGTGTATAAGCAAAGGTTACGAGAACATGAAGCAGACAGCCAAAGACAGGAACATCTGGCCGAAGAGATAGCCATATACCTGCCTATACTCTTACCTATACTTGTCATATACCTGCCTATACCTATACATATACCTGTCATATACCTATCTATATACAGAGTCGTGCCAAAAGTAATGCAACAATGCAAAATAGTGAACAAATTTGCATCGTGACGTTATGTTTACTATAGCCGAAGAGATAGTCATATACCTGCCTATACCTATACCTATACCTGTCATATACCTATCTATATAGATAGCCGAAGAGATAGCCATATACCTGCCTATACTCTTACCTATACCTGTCATATACCTGCCTATACCTATACCTGTCATACACCTATCTATATAGATAGCCGAAGAGATAGTCATATACCTGCCATTATGCAGAAAACCACAAGACTAGCAACAGCGGTGATACGCACCGACGGTAACAACACAGATGATGATGCTGTCCAGTTCAAACACCGGGCGACTGTCGGTGCCCGACGGCACAAAGTCCTCCATCTCATCAATAGCGACACACAGCACCATGCTGCCATTGCGCCGTGACGCACTCTCAACGTCATACTGCGCATACGCTACGATCCTCTCGACCGACTGACGGATCATCTGAATAGACGCTAGAGACATGATCACTGACAGTACCACGATAGCAACCGGTTCCAGCTTTGTCCGCCCTAAACACGCAACAGTATAACAACAAATCTGCACTGGCTGGCGGTGCGGTTTCGGATCGAGTACAAGATTGCACTGATCACATTCAAGGCGCTGACGACGCAACAACCGCAGTACTTGGCCGAACTCATTTGCTACTACGAGGCTGCTAGACAACTGCGATCTCGCGGCGAAAACATTCTACAGAACAGTGCATCAGTTCTGAACTTTTCTAAGCGTGCTTTTTGTCATGCCTTACCCACAGTCTGGAATAGTCTTCCCCAAACTGTTATTTCTGATTTAACTGTAACAACTGGTACACTTAAAAATAGGCTTAAATCTGCTCTGTACGGTCGTGCTTTCCTGCAGTGACTCGTGACTTGTCCACACTTGCGATTCTTCACTATTGTGAATAATTTAACGTGTGTATAAACCACATAATAAATAAATAAACACTATAACAACATATTTAATAACAAACAATAGCCTATTCATGACAGATTATCGTGTGCATTTACCATCCTCAAAATCTTTATCATATGACTTTATTGCATTAATGCTGGTGGTGAGGTAACAAAAAATGACAATTTTTACCTGCTGGAAAATGTTATTATTAACAGTGGATAAACTGTTGTCAAAATTTATATTTTCAACAATTTCAACAACATTTATAGACAATTTTTTTGCGTAAGCGGCATAGTTGAACTGGATCATTTGTATTGATTTATTTTTTATGAGTTAGTTTCACAGTATACCTTTTATGTAGCTTTGCTGTTTGTCGATGCACATGGGTAAGATTTTCGATTAAGTTTGGGTCACAGGCCCCAAAACTACACGGCGTTCCCGGGCCACCAAAACTGATGATTAACTATTCAGATAATCATTAATTTGAACTGTAAACTGATGTCAAATGCAACAACCAACCAAAACAATTAGAGGTGCACTGATTATCGGTCGATAATCGGTATCGGCCGATTATCGGCCAGTTTGCCGATAATCAGTATCGGCAATTTGACAATCGGCCGATTAATAATTATCGGCATAGGCCGATAATCGGCCGATTATTTGTTTTAGTAAGCAAAACAACAAAATGCTTTTAACTGCAGTTCACATTGATGACAACGAGGTAACTAATGACTCAGTAATCAGTCACGTATCATCTTCTAAAAATACTAGTGAAACTACGGCAGGAGTGTTACCAATCTGCGATCGTACCATTGTGACTTCACAATCATTACAATATGACTTATTGAACGAAGATGCGTCCTGAAATAAACAATCGGTAATCGGCCGATAATCGGCTGATTATTTGGCGCCGATAATTGGCCGGCCGATAATCAGCCAAAGCACCTCTAAAAACGATTTACACAGTAACAAATAACAGCACATAAACAAAACACTAGTTACGCATGCATTCTGACACAACTGATGAGCCCAGTGTGTGTGCGATAAAGTTCAGATAAGGCAAGGTGAGCGAGCATATACCCTGAGGATAGAGGTAAGGATCTCGGTACTTCATGGCACGGCTGCTCCACCACATGAGAACTCCGGACGCCAGGTCGACAGCGCTGTCAATCACCGACGTTATCACAGACAGAGAACCCGACAAGACAGCCGCGGCCAGCTTGCCGCACAGTAACAACTAACAACAACAAAAACACAGAAACAAGTCGTTTCTATTCGCCAGGTGGCAGCAGCAATTTGCAAGTGCATGTTTCCACTGGGGTTCGCCCCCCAAACCTCCCCTTCCACCAGGGGTTTGGGACCCACATCTGACACAATGTGCCATTGGACCTTACAAGTGTGCCCACCAAACGGCATCCAAATCCGTCGAATGGTTTAAGCAGGGTGCACGAATGTGACAGATGACAGACCAGCTACGTAGAAATGTGTAGCTAGGAGCGAGCGCTAGAGCGATTCCGCCTAATAAACGTAAATCAATTAAAAATCTCGACTGAAAGCCACGACAGCCAAGGAAAAGCTGGATGGCATCATCGGATAAGACCTCAAGGACATGGAAACTACCCGGGAAGAAGCCGAAAAACTGGCAGCAAACAGAGCAGAATTACATCAATGTGTTGTGTAATGTATTCATCAGGATGTGGGTTAACTCAGCCTCCTACCCTAACCGAAATGTGGGGTGAAGGGCTATGGGGTGAAGGCCTAGCATGGCTGATCGGGGCGGTGGTATGTCCGCTAGCTGCAAACCGCAGGTCAAATTGTTCGCTGACGTGGGCGATGGATGGCCACATAGTGCGCTGCAGTATCATTAGCTCATGCCAATCAGCTGCCACTTCCGAGATTGTAAAGCGCTTCTGGTCACATACTCATGTAAGAAGAGCTATAACAAGTATCGGAAACTCTACCTTTTACCTTTCTTAAACTGAGGTTTAAAGCTGAGAGGTCAGTTAACAATCTACATTCACTTCATCAATGATTATAGTCTGATCAATTACAAAGGACTGGTGCTACACTTATTATCAAAGACTAGGTAAATACAACGTGGTATCATTTTCCAGAAGCATCTACACAGTGCAACTGTATTACGTTGAAAATCACGAATTTAGCTTCAAACTGCAGACTTTCCCAATGCTACAATGCTACGATGTTAAATGTGATAATGTTGCTTACACATCAGTAAAAGTTCAACAAATCATAAAAAACTTAACAGTAATTAATATGCAGTTCTGAAACAGTCTATCAAAGGAGCGTGGAGCACAAAGGCTGGCGAGCAATAGCGACAACGGTTGGAAATGTGCAAATAGTACAAACGAAGCTAAAAATACCAAAACTACAACTATGACTTACAAAATTCATAAAGAAAGAAATTTTAGCTAAGCGAGTTGCTTGTCGTCGAAGCCGTATTCTTGTTGATTCGGAGTCTAGCTTGGAGTTGTCGAGATGTATACCTTCATACGCCGATATCAACTCATCCTGCTTCCGGTAGTAGCGCCTGTCAATAGCAAACAACAGTACACTACTATGAATTTGCACAATTTGCTTTCTCACACCTTTCAAATAGAGGTGCCCGATTATCGGCCATTTGACAATCGGCATCGTATTTGTTTTAGTAAGCAAAACAACAAAAAATGCTTTTAAGTGCAGTTCACATTGATGACAATGAGGTCACTAATGACCCAGTGATCAGTCACGTATCATCTTCAACATTCAACAGAACAAAGTAAAGACGAAAGAGTAAATGAGTGGATGCTATTCAATTTCAAATATCGTTCCGTGAACTCCGTCCTATTGCTTCCCATTACCATTGTGACTTCATAATTGTTACAATATGACTTTTATTGAACGAAAATGCGTCCTGAAATGAACAATCGGTAATCGGCCGATTATCTGGCGCCGATAATCGGCTGTTTGTTTGCAATCCGATATCAACTGTACTTGAAATTTTCATAAAGAGTGCAGCCTGCATTGGTGCAACATCTTAAGAAATTAAAAGTAGAACAGTTTCATAACTGAAATCACAATTAAAAACCGAAATTGAAGCTGTATAACTTCACTGAAATAAATAATCAGTTACATAAGAAAACTATCACTGGTCATCAGGCTCATGACACATGTAGCTACTGCTACAGTACAACAACCTCAAGCTTAGCGGCATGTCCACAAGAAAGAAAAACAAGCTTTGAGTAAGTAAGTGTCTGTCACCAGCCTACGTACCGGACACTGCGTGCTAAGCACTGGTCATCATGCTGACTGCCGCGTCGTTTTGACGTAAAGTGAAGTAAAGGCATCTGCCAGCTCTTAGCAATGACATCCTCCTCTGACACTACACAGCAGTGCAATAAACATGTGGTCAAAGCGCTGCTGCCCACGATAGATGATGATGATGAATCGATGAAGTTAGTGTTCGCCGGCTCTTACAGTTTAAAAAACAGTCACAACTGTGCTAATGAAGATATGCTCTAGCAAACAGCAAACAAATATCAACTAGATATGCATTTTAGGATGTACTTTCGATTATCATTTAGGCCTAGTCTTTCTACTGTTAAGCACTGCTGTCCAGCATCGTAGGAAGCATTATAGAAACTCTGTAATTACTACATCTCTACAGCATCAGCAGCTAAAACTGCAGAAGCTCCATGTTTAATGTACGAGTAGCATCACACCTACACACCAGAAACAGCAAATATCAGCCAGAAATATTATAATTTGCATAAAGTAATTAGTATTTGACAAAAATTACTGTTGCGCAGTACAGAAATAATGGAAGCATTCAGGACGGCACAGGCATATGACAAGGTGTATTTTATTACAGTCTCCCATTCAAAGCATTGCTAACCGCACTAAAAATGCACTAGAGGTGAAACTGGGGGCAAAACAGGATCTCAGATTTTGATCCCTAATGAACTTTTCGGGTCCAAACAACCGTGCAAGAAAAATTCATCCAAATCAATTCACAACTTCTAGCGATCTGACAAACAGACAAATGGACTGAATCCTTCTGTCAGTGAAGGAAACTAGTAAAATATTATTTACACTGGACTAGAATGTTAAGCACGTTGTATCTGTGACAGCAATCAATGAGTCAGCACGATGCAACGTGATATTACCACTGCGCAGTGGAGTCCGCATTGGAGCAACTTCTTCCATGACAATCAGCTTGACATCGCACGATGCTGCTCGTTTTGTCAGCCGACTCAGACTCGTTGCCTGACCATTCGGCTGTAATTTCATGCATTACCACAACCTTACCACACAACTCTATCAATCCTGTATGGCATGGGAAGAATACGAGGAGTAAGAATATGGAAATGTAGAAAATTAACTAGTTAGTTAATCAATGCAGTCATCTGCAATTCTGCATGCATGCATGTCCGATGTTCATTCATATATGCTATCAGGACAGACACTGTGACTTAATTTTCTCTTTCATTCTCCGTACTTTGTTGTGAATAAAAAATTATCACTAGTTTGACATTAACCACATCAGTGCAGTAACTATGTTTGCCTTCCCTAGTATCAATACACAGTTAACACCAAATTGTGAATCTAATCTGAACTATTAAATGTAACAAAAATCATTATTAAAAGCAATAGTAATGGCACTAGCGTACCGTTATTAAGTCGAGGGAGTACGCTCGTGCAAGGTCTTGCTCTGATTTACTCCGTACTGCCTCCGCACTAAGACGAGATGTCAAACCATTACCACCATTAGCACCATCATCTGCATCTTCATCACTCGATGGATCTGTCTTTGTCACTTCCTGATCCTCCATTTCTGCTCACCTGTTAAGCATACACATTACACAACATGGCAGGATAGCTCGCGATCACGTTGACATGCAATGCTCTTAAACACACTCCACACTACTCATAATAAAGTTACTGCAAGCAAAGAAACCATCGCTAATGAAACAAGAAATCTGCGCTAAATCTCATGAGACGCGCAACAGCATTGAGTATAATCTCGTACACAGGTCGTCTTGGTCTATCTCCAGTAATTTAAGCGAAAATTTACTCTCTAAGTGTGTGCCGCAGCCTAAAATAGCGAAAAATTCACTAAAACCCCTATTTTGGGGGTCCAAGGTGGTTCAAGGTCATCGATGTTGGTACCCGCGGAAAGCTCGTCAGCAGTGCTTGTTATGATATGCAGCAAGTCTGTGTCTATCTGCAACCGTTCTCGTGCTAGATTAGTCCACACTAGCAGAAATCGCGCGTTTTGAAGGGGGTACCCAAATCTGATGCACTAGTACGGAGGACTCCTTGAACCTAGGGAGTCCAACCTGGCACTGTTAAAAACTACGTTTAATGCCGAACATTTCATACGCAGGTTGTCCTGGCCTATCTCGACTGGTTCGGCAGAATTCCCATAGCTAATACGCGCTCTCAGCAGTACCTGCCGGTACGGCTGTCGCGCGTAAAAACCACATCCAATATAATCGGAAAATTTTGTCGGCACTAGTGACCCACCAGAGTGACCAGACTGCCTTCGCAGATTCAAAAATCTTTTTCAGCATTTCTTGCACTAATTGCTTTTTGTCTTAGGTCTTTCAGCTACTACAACGTTGGCTAAATTACGTTTTCTACCTTTCACTTTATTCAGCTTACTTATACATCACTTTCATCTTTAGCCTCATTGCTAGCAATTTGTAAACAAAAGTCACATGACCTCGATCAGTACTAGAGATGGGCGATTCTTCAGAGTGAAATTAAGATAAGATTCGATTATATTCGATTCGATGGTGATTCAAGCAACCGTGAATTATTACAAGTTGCAGTTTAGACATCGTTTAATTTGTAGCCTGCACAAAGGTACCTTTGCAAATTGGGCGATATTGTAACATTTATATGAGAACAACGAAAACACTGCATTTGAAAACTTATGGTGTTTATAAGTTATGACAATAAGAAATCGGAGCTAATGCTTATGAGACTCGCGAAAGCATCAGTTTAATTTAGTGTGCAGGTTGTCTTGGTCAATCTCCAGTAACTTTGGCGAAAAACTCTTTAAATGTGCGTCGCAGCCCAAAAATCACGAAAAAAATCACTAACCCCCCAATTTTTCGACTTCAAGGTCGTTTTAAGGTCATCGTTAATGGTACCCCCGAAAAGCTCGTCAGGGGAACCCCTGTCAGGCTGTTTTATGCCCTCGTTCGAATGGGATCTCTTCACCCAGCGGCACGAAATGTGCTCAAAAGAAACTACAGACTCGATCCACGCTATGGTAAAAATCCAGAGTTTCTATTTCACCTGGGCTTGAATCGGTACCGGATCGTGACAGACGGAAAGACAGAATTAAGATAGCTAGTACGCGCTGAGCACTGTCGCTCGAAGGCTCGTATAAACTAACGCATTAAAAAGATAAAAACTCGTTTGTTCTGTAGCGAATTTCCTTTTTAATGACCTCTGAAATTTTTGTACAAAACTATTACGCCGTTTTGAAAATATTGAAGTTTTTGTAGAGGGTGTTTTTATTGTTTCGTCCTGCCTGTGCCCATAATATCCACACATCATTATGACACCGAACAGAAGGGCACGTAATCGCTGAACATACGGAAGTGACTGTTTACTGTTTACGTATGTTGTGTGCAATAGGCTCGTAAAATGAATTAGTAGACAAACGCAAGTTCTTCCAACCCGTAAAACTTATTTCGATATTTCGTTTTGTGTCCTGCACATTATCGATAATGAGTTCGGTCGTTTGGCACATCTGTGCGTCCGTGGTCGTCCTGCTGGTATTGGTGTGCGTCGACTCTGCGCCGTCAAGCCGACAAAACTCAGAAACTGTTCATCGTGTCCGCCGTCGGGCGCCGGTGCACCTTCCAGCTGCCGCGAACAATACGACAGTGTGCAATAAAACCGATGACAGTAATTCTACGACGTGCGGCGTCAATGCCGGAATTGCTGACACAGTGAAAAACTTTATTAATTTGAATGCCGGTGTCATATATCGAGCTTTGCTTGTTTTGGGCTCAATATCGGCAATAGTCGTCGTCTATATTTCATTCCGATACTTTCGGTAACTTTGCCGTCTGCAACCTTTTACAACCAGTTGCTTATGTATTAATCTTAGATGGGGCAATAATTTTACATTACAGATGACTTATATAACAATATCAGCATATTTGTATTAAGGGTCACAATATGCAAATAGTGACTGGCATCGAGGTCAATAGTGAGGCTTATTTCCCGAAGTTGCGTGAATATTGCCCAAGTGCCGAAGGCACGTGGGCAATATTCCCGCAACTTTGGGAAATAAGCCTCACTTGTTTTGTTATACCTCTGATCGAAATGGACACTGAATTAGAAGCTATAGTCAATCAGGTAATTAAATTTAAAATCTCAACTACACAGTAAAAGTACTAATGAGTAATGAAAGCTTTATCAGCTGACACCGTACAGGTGTATAGCTTTCTTGCGAACTAATTTCACTTTAAATAAAGGAAACATTAGCCTAAAAATAAGTATTAATCGTACGAGCTTACCCGTTTCGAATGATGTAAACAAGCCAACATTGACGTCATGTTCGTCACGTGACGTTGTGAGGCTGCGCGGATTAATCAGATTTATTTACTGCATTAAATGTTATTTAGCGATAAAAAGTGCGAATGAACTTTTTTTAAATTGGCAATATATTTAATTTATACGAATCATTTGACATTTTGACCAAATACATACGTGTACTGTAAAAAGTGTAATTTTAATTTCTTAACGGAGTGGTTCTACCCAGTGTTTAAAAAGACCATTCTGACCGGTCAATATTTTGATCAGTCAAAATGACGACATATTGACCGGTGAACCGGTCAATACCCCATATTAGCTTACACCACATGACATGATTTGAACCAATCACCGCCGCATATTTCGATCAGAGGTATAACAATAGAACATGACGTTACTCAACTCTGAGGATATGTTCATTATTGGAAAAGAAGAAGACAGAATGTGACTGATACAGCAATGGACAAATTATATATTTTCTGTATTTTTAAAATGTTATATAAAATATGACTTGTGCCAGTTTGTGCATCTGTATATTTCATACTGTACTGTTATTAAGTGTGCAATACATTTAGAACAAGTACACCTTTGGAACTGTCAGTTGTGTATAGTGTGACACAAAGTAGTGCAAATTTAGCACTAAGTGCAGTCTTGAGAGTGTCCGAATCTCTCAAGTTTGTGTTTAAGAAGTATTCAAAGTTGTTGTGTGACTGACGTGTCATATGTGCAGCATTCATTGGAAGAAGAGTAAAAGTCGCAAGTACGGGCTGATAACGATGCCGGATGACAAGCTGGAGCTGAAGCCGCTGGATGATGACGATGATGATGATGATGAAGATATGACCGTGTTTGACCGTACAAAGCCTCGACCCACAACCTCACAGACTGTGCCACTCAAGAAAACAGCAAAACAGTTCTGTAAGTGCCAGCAATGTTGTTTTTAGTTGACTGTACAAAATATCTGGTGCTTGGAGATAAAGCCTCTAATTAGGGATACCGGTTTATAGCGGGATTTTTTTTGGAAAATATGCAGGAAGCTCGCCAGCCAAAAATATGGTAAAATATGCGGCATTTTGCCTAAATATGCGGCAAATATGCGGCATATATGTGCATAATTCTATTCTCGCTTTACAACAGAATATTTAAATTATGATCATAAACTTCAACACTGAATGTCTGCCATGTTAAGAAAGAATATCTAATTATTATAGAATTCTTTGCAACTTTGCAAAGAATGCTAAACAATACTTGCAAAGAATATTGAAATCCTGAAAATGCCATTATATGTGGGAAAACATGCGATATGC
>Ga0056124_1000678_pt1 | contig 11375 bp, 5 predicted proteins | sample WorMetHEROISLAND_2_FD_70069 | JGI IMG/M metagenome (GOLD analysis project Ga0056124, IMG submission 70069) | Marine gutless worms symbiont microbial communities from Max Planck institute for Marine Microbiology, Germany - Olavius sp. 4 HERON ISLAND | ecosystem: Host-associated > Annelida >... | reverse complement strand
CCGAACAAATCACCAGCCACCTGGGACTGGTGACGTGTAGTATGGTTGTTCCTATCAGGCGGTCTGCTCTTAGTTAGCTCCTCTCCTTCAGATTAAAAAATCGTCCGGGTCATCGGTGCACAAGCCCCACCACCACGCCAAGGTGGCAGACCTCGGTGGGGAGGGAAAGTTTAACCTGCAAACATTTTGCTTGATCTAAAAAAATAATTTGTTACATTTCTAACGAGTAAAGAGCTTTGGAATTTGTGCTACATTATCTTTTAATTGGTCTAATTTGGGTTATTGTGTGCTACAGCTGCCCGAATGACGAAGTACATAATACAGTCCCCGTACTCTCAGCTGCCAGTTAAACGACCATTCTCACATCTCGGCTTCTGCACCACCAGCGAGTATGTTGTCACCATATGCTGTGTAAAAGTGTGTATGCTTACGGTTTTCCTGTGCCTATGTTTAAGATGTCTTCAACATGCATGAAATAGCAATGCTCTCGGCCAATAAATTACTGTAGTCAGACATCTAGTCGTCAATCAATATTAACTATTACTCAATTGCAGTTAGCATTTTTCTTTTTACTGTCGTCTATTACTATATCAGTAGTATTATAAGGGCAGGCACTAGAAACTCTGGCGACCGGGTGGAGACCTGGACCCAATGGGTGAGCAGAGCCCGTGGCCGTTATAGCCTGGAATTTAGCAGACACACTAGAATTCTTGGCTCGGTCACTGGTTGTCGCAGTCGCTACTTCTATAGTCCCATGTGGCTCCCGGGAACTGTAGAGTAGTCCATTTCCAAGGGCTGGATGGTGTAAAAGCCTGCTAAACGAGGTTCCTAGTTTTGCATTGATAGATTGTTGTACGTGAGTCTTTTGTTCGTTAGTATTGTGTTCGTGTGTGTAGGTAGTTTATTATTGCAATTCAGGTTTTGTTTGTTGAGTTTTGCTGTTGTTTTTTTGTTCTCCATACCAGCACAAGTGATTGACTGTCCCCAACATGACCTGATGTGTTGAGACTCAATCAGGATGTAAAACTACTCACTCGTTTACTCGCTACTTTATGATAAAAGCGCAAAGCATGTTTCAACAATATGCTTGGAATTACAACAATTTTTGCAGTGTTATTCTGATTGGATTGGTTGCATAGATGTCTTTAACCATGTGCAAAATGGATTCTGAGGTTTTTGATCCTGAGCCTTAATATGGCCTGGCTAGTGATCACATGATGGCCAGATACTGTGTGTATGAAAAACATAGAAAATATGATGTCAGTGACATTATGTATTGTTTTCTTTCATGTTGGTGCATTATTGTAGGGTTCTGTATTGGTACTGGACTCAAGTTTATGTTCCACTTCGCTGCTTGATAGCTGACTGCATTCTGGTTCTGACTGGTCGACAGCCAAGGTAATTAATTGTTCCCGTCTGTTTGTGTGCTTTTCGTCATTTTTACACCCGACGCCACGTAGTGCTAAGCGCGTACTGGCTATCGTAATTCTGTCCGTCTGTCTGTCTGTCTGTCATGACCCGGTACCGATTCAAGCCAAGGTGAGATAGAGACTCCAGGTTTCTATCGTATGATAGCATAGAGTCTCTAGTTTGTTGTGACCAAATTTTTTGGCGCTGGAGATTCCCCTCGAACTGCGGCATCAAAGGGGGTACCCCCTAAGAAATCTTTATTTTGCCGCTATTTACTCGTCTAGTGTGAACAATTGCAGATAGACACAGACTTGCTGTTTATCATAACAAGCACTGCTGACAAGCTTTCCTGTTGTACCAACATCGATGGCCTTGAACCCCAGAAATAGGGTTTTTAGTGATTTTTTTGCAGTTTGAGGCTGCCACACACATTTGAAGAGTGAACTGCATTGAAATCACCGGAGATAGACCAAGACAACCTGTGTATGAAATTTTTAGCATTAAACTTAGATTTCAACAATGCAAGTTTCATCCCCTAGGTTCAATCAGTCTTCCGTAGGAGGACATCAGATTTGCATACCCCGTTCAAAATGCACGATATCTGCTACTGTTGACTAAAAGGTTGCAGGTAAGTAAGTAAGTAAGTAAGTAACAAGGCCGATTATAGTGTCCGAAAGCAACGAGCGTCACTGCGCCACTGCAGATACACACAGACTTGCTGCTTATCAGAACAAGCACTGCTGATGAAGTTTCCGGGGGTACCAACATCGATTACCTTGAACGACCTTGAAATCGAAAGTTTTAGTGAATTTTTCGCGATTTTAGGCCTAACTTACTGGAGATAGACCAAAACAATCTGCATATGAATTTAAATTCATGTTGCTGTGCGTCTCATGAGCATTAGCTCAGATTTCTTGTTCTTTAGTTGCTGTTGTGTGTCTGGTATGGTGCCAGATATCATCAATTTCATTGTACAGTTTAGAACATATCCAACAACTTTGAGTACTAGTAGTATCAGATGTATTTGCTGTAAGCAGCCCATTAGGAGGAGGTAGATACCCCAAAGAGACAAGAGTTGCAATGTATTCTGATAATCTTTAACCACGTCTGAGACCGTAGATTCCGCGAAATGGTGCTGATGTTCCACTGCCTTCTTGGGCAAGACAGAAGTAAATGTTCAGCTGTTTCTTGCCTCTGTAACAATGTGGGCAGATGGGAACATTGCATGTTGTTGTCCATTGTTGTCGTGTGATGTTGAGATTGGTGAAACTGTACGGCCGGACACGCTTGCTGTTGGATGTTCTGAGGTTCTTTACAACGAATGGTTACAACTGGTCTAATGACAACACTATGAGAATGTACAGCGACATGACTAAACGTGATAGAAAGGTTCATTTGTAGCTGTTCATTACTTAAGTACAGTAAAACTTCGTTATAACGTACTTCTAGGGACTCGAGAAAACAGTACATTATATCCGAGGTACGTTGTAACCAAAAAAACTGTAACCACAAAAGAACACACTTTATAGTTTTTTAATTATCAGTCCAACTAATCAAACGTTAGTTTGTTGCTCTACTGTACTCTCTTTTCTTACAAAAATGTCCAAAGTCATTTGGGTGGTGCAGCATCCTTAATGCAACACGCTTTCGTTTAACGCTCATTTTCATACGCGCGTACAACATGCTAGCAGTAAGACAGACGGCTAGAGTTTGACGCAAGACTGTGTGACCTGACCACGCCAGGGAATCTGATAAGAGTCAGTACACTGGTCGTAAACGGATCAGATTACACACCGAATCACACGTGCATTGGTATCTAATTGCCCTCCCCCACTCAGCCACTCACTCAGTCGCTGCATCCCAGGAACGTCAACGCACTGGCAGACTGGGCGTCTGACGCGGTGTCTATTGTTGCGTTCATGCTCACCGGTCCACCATGCTGTGCTAGCCGGTTAGTCCATTGTACAGTACGTTATAAGCACGGCATTTGCTGGCCTGCGGGCCGTAAATGATGTCCGTAATAACCGAGGGTACGTTATAGCCGAGTACGTTATATCCAACAGACGTCCTATGCTAAAGAATAGCAAGCTGACGGGACCGTAGAAGTCGGTACGTTGTAAACGAGTATACGTTTTAACCTAGTACTTTATAACAAAGTTTTACTGTAATTATAATGTACTACTAATCCACCTCGTCCAGATCTGATCTGTACCTCATTGCATGGAGTAAAGGTAAAGGTAAAGGTCAGGTACTTGCTTATCACCAGGAGCACTTTCCCGTCCACTGAGGGTAGGAGGCTGAGTTGATCTGAGCACACATTAGGTTAGCAACTTGCTCAAGGTGCTTGCAAATGACCCGTAGTGAAAATCGAGCCATAACCTGAATGCTACATAAGTTTGACATTGACTGCTAGACCACTTGCACCGACAGAGGCGTGTAGGTGTGAACAACTTGCCCAGAGTTGTTACTTGATAGTGGACCGGCCGGGAGTTGAACTTGCAACCTCTTGATCACTAATCCAACGCCCTAAGCATTGAGCCACCAAGCCAATATTTGACTGCTAGTGGTCAGTTTGACAGTTTGACACGTGGGGCCATAGTTGTCCTGCTGGTTAGATGCCACATTGTAATGAATGAAGAAGGATAGGACTGTTTGTACAGGTTCGCGCAAGCTGCTGCTGTGTTGTGCAGTGGTCCTAATAGGCCACATTATGGTCTTGCCCATCCGTCTGTCTGTCTGCCCGGCTGTCTCTTCCCTATGCGCTTATAGCTCGAAAACAAAGGTGTAGAAAATAAAAATTGGTGTGAACATTTTCCACAGCAGGATTAACTGGTGTGCCAATTTTCAGCACAAATTGTCAAAGTTCAGCGTTAGAGTTGTGCAAATCTATGTGGATATTTTGTAGTCACACTTTATCACGTTCTCTTTCAGTATGCACTTGTTTTGGTCTGTTTCTCTCATGCCTTTGTTTGTTGTTTCTTGTTTCCTAAATCTTTTTAGCAAAGTCCCCAGTCTTTCCCTTATTGCAGTTTATCTTCGAAAATTGCATCAGTATCCTCCACGAACTGTATTCTTTGAACTGGTGTGAGTTCTTGTCAGTGCTTTAGGTTACCGTATATAGAAGCTTACATGTGCTTGCAGACTTAGTAATCAATTTTCGTCAGTTTTTGTCGGTTTGAGTCAGTGTATAGTTTGATTCTGTGGTGCATTTTGTTGCAGGAGTTTGGCATCGACTTTCCCGGCATTGACTTGGAGCAATATTACTGTAATCTGTGGAAGGGAATCAAGAAGTATGTTCTGAAGGACCCAAAGTCTGAAGTGCAGGAGTTGACTGAGAAGGAAACAGCGAGACTGAAGTCAAGTTCATCAAACGACATCGTTTAGTTGGTAGCACAATGGTGTTGTTTTGACTTTCAGTCTGGTTTGTCAGTGTATACAAACTTATTCGGTTGTGGTGCTTATTTAGTATGCTTTGATTGTCCACCGTATTTGTTTGTTATCTTGCTGAATGCTGGTCAGTAATCATTAATTGACCAAACTAAATGTTTATTGTGTCATTTCCTTTCTTTCGACAACTCTGCTGTACTGAAACCAGTTTGGAATGTTTATCTTTTTGTCATTGTAACTATGAATTGGTACATAGTTTAAGACCACTGTAAGCTGGTATGTAAGAACATTGTGATGTACTTAAGTCTTTACGTCATAATAATTGTCAGTAATTTTGCACGCATTTTGCATGTAGAAAAACAAGCTGTTTGCCAGTGTTGTATGTAACGTGAAAGTAGCGTGAAACAGTAGATTGTGTGTTGTGGTTTGTTAGTATCATGTCGCTGGTTCATTATTGTTATTTAGGTTTTGCTGTTCGTTGCTTTGACTTTTTGCTGTTGATTTTTGCTGTCAGTACCAGGGCAAGTGATTGTTTGGAGTGACCATAGCCAAAATGACCTGTAATGTGTTGAGTGGGACTGCGGGACGTAAAATTACTCACTGAGGTGCTGCTCATTCTTTAGTAAGTTTGTGTTGAATTCATTCCTTCGGGGCATAGTTAACTTGTTGACATTTGGCGGTTATCGTCGGAAGTAACTTGTCATATTTTTGTGTGTTTTTACCGTATCTGCTACAGTGCTTTTTGCTTTTTATCTTGTAGCTTTATATGACGGCAAGTAAGGCTGCCATATTTACATTGTGCCTTGTTAGTTATAATCAGTGATCATAATGCTATACACTGCCACTGCCATTGGAGTATTTTTATTTTAGGATTGCATTATGTAGCCATATGCAACTGGCTTCACCTTGTTTATTTTGACAATATCAGATGTGCTATAGGATATATATATATCTATACACCGTGTCCAGAAAAAAAAAGTATACTCCTTGACTTCTGATGATATCTTTGGCAATTATGTGTGCCATACGCAAAGGTCTCTGTTAGTCCATATGTGCAGCTTAGTATTTCATTAGTATTCACAAGGTAGTGTAGCAACGCGTTTCGAGTGTGGTGGGATCTATAATAATAATAATTTTATCACAAATTTTCCGGACAGAGCCAGTGAAAGAATTTTGAAAATCCGTTAAGAATTGTCAAAGGTATTGTCAGAAGTTGATAGGTATACTTTTTTTGTTGAACTATATGTTGATGTACGTTGTTTATAGCCTGTTATCGATGTGTAGATTACAGTACTTCTGTATGGTACAGCCATGTGATTGGCTGGAAAGACTGGTCCACGAAGACCTCTAGATGACGTTATCTCCATAAATAGCAGGTTGACAGGTTTTGACACGTTGTGTTATGTGTGTACTGTTATTGCATATTAGTTCATTTCTAACTACAGTATTTACTCGATAGGCAATATGTAGCCACTGCAGTCTATGCATTTTTGTCTGTCTAATGCAATGCATAGCCGCCCGGCGTCTGTGGTAGTATATTATTGTATTTTGGGTTTTTTTGTATTGGTTCGATTGATTTAATTTTCTGTTGTCTGTACCAATGCAAGTGATTGCCTGGATGGCCTTCTCCAAAATTACCCATAATGTGTCGAGAGGGATGTTAAACCTTACTCAGTCACTCACTCAAGATTGTGACATTATTTGTGGACCGATCTTTGCCAAATTTGGAACATAGCTGCCCTGTATCATACAGAAGAAAAGGTTTTTTAAACAGTTCGATCCGAAGTAGTATACGCACATGTGCGACCATTAATCGACAGTCACTTACATGTACAGCTGTCCAAGCTTTGCACAGACGATTAACATACTTTTAGCAAAATAAAGTTGCTTCTGTGTGGATTATTGCAATAAAATGGCTGAATTAGTATTCGTTACAGTGTTTAATACACGTGTGTAGAAAAAAGTTAACAAAACGTCAGAAATTTAAGAAACCATACGATTTCAGACAAGCGAACAAAACACTGTACTGGAAAAAAATGTTGTGTTCACCAGATGGAGTCCTGTACTTTTGTACGCAACGTTAAAGATTTTTCTCTTAGATTTGCTGAGTTATTGTGTGTGCTATCATTTTACATGTGCATACTACATTTGTTTTTTTTTCACTGCAAATTCTATAAAATTTCTCTGCATTTTGAAATATTGTCTTCTTAATATAAACGTGTTGTTGACGCCATCATTGTTCGCGGTGCTAGTTCGACGTGCATGGTTATATTACGCTGGCTTTGAGGTACGCCCTAGATGTATTTAAAAATACGGATAACTTTTTTAAAATAGGCGTACCGTACGTTAGCTATAGAGACGCATTGGGCAGACTCTGTGTTCACTTGAACATTATCTTGTTGCTGTTTATGATTAGAATTAGGTGTTAATTTTTATGTGTCTTGACTCTTATTGCTCTGATGTCACATGTTTACATGCAGTGTTCTGTTTACACTGGCCATACTGCATTACGTTGTATTTCCAGTTTGCTGTTCCGAACCATCTGAAGTCAGTGATTTTGACTGCAGCCATATGAATATGACTTTTTTGATATTTCTAGCATCATTACAAATTATTTTTGCCGCTTAGAATTATTTTAATGAAAGTTCTTTAATAGTTAGTTCATTTAGTTTTTTTTAAGTTTTTAAAGTTTCTGACATATGCATTTGTAGTAATTCGGAATTTAAAGTTATGCAAAATGTCATGATTTTGTATGATTTGTTTTTCTTGTCATGATATTTTTGTGCCTTAGATCTGGATAATTGTTGCAATGTTACAGCTGGTTTTGTTCTTTTGGCACACTGTGCCTGTTTCTTAGATGACAATCAGCAAGTTCTGTCTAATAGAGCAGTACATCACATATGATTTCTATGTAGTTCTCTATCAAGATTAATTTGAGTACATGAAAGTAAGTTATTCTAAACAGTATATAACAAGCACAAAAATGCAAACCACACCAAAATAAAACATATTTATTTGGTATACAGTATACATGCACTACAATAAAATGTAAATCTACCGTTGAGTTATATATTGGTAGCAAAACGGTGGAGCAATGCGACAAAATGGACAGACACAGTCAAAGGGCCTCCAAAGAGTGAAACTGAGAAAAGAGAAAAAGCACATTTCTTTTAAAATAGCCTAGAATTCATTCATATAACAGCTTGTGCATTCGTCCTTTCCTAACACAGTTCTAGCCGTTGTGTGCTCTTAGCTTGGCAGCAGTTTGGCTAACAATTAACTGATGTAACAATTAACTGATCCACTCTGTACAATCAATTACAATACAGTACATTGACGAACAAGCACCAGTCACACGAAAGCCACTCAGAAGCTAAAGGACTCCATCCCTGAGCACTTCTTAAGCAACAAGTGTTATGCAATGTCACTGACCACTTCTACAGTATTCTAGCTTTTAGAACAAGCTCAAAGCTCACTCAAATCAAATCCATTCATTTGTCACACAAACAATTAAGCATTTGTCAAAATTTGTGTGACAGTTAGAACACATTGCTGACTTGTGTTTATTTTTTATATATACAACAAACCTAATTATTGATATCTGGATTAGACTGGCAAGAGTATTGTTTAGCTGTATGGAAGAGGTCTTTTTGTTTAATAGGAGGACATATACACGGTTTAGAAAAAAAAATAGCATTATAATCAATTAACCTTTTTGTGTGCAAGTTCCAAACAATACTGCTATGCCAATACAGTAAATATTACCTATCAAATGACATTATTCCAATACCATAACATAACAGTACATTTAAAAATTGATGTACTCCATATTGCAGCTTGTGTCACTGGACAGAAAGCATACAACTAATTCAAGTTACAGAAAAATGGTTTACTGCCATGGAATGTAACCTATAACAGTACAAATATTGCAACAACTTCAACACATAAGGAAGACATACAGAAATTTACAACAATACAAGCAGATGCCATACAATAAGAATAAATAAGAATAAGCTGGCTTATTAAACTGTAGTAAAATTATATTTGTAATATTCTCGATATTGTTAACATATGTGATCTGTCATCACCATTTCTTCTTATGCTCGTCCATGCTGTAACCTCCGGGTCCTATTGCAACAACTAACAGAAGACCACCGACCACTGACAACGTTTGGAAGAAGTCATATTTGAGGAAGTCGTGCATCGAGTCATCGAACGAGTAGCTCCACCAAGCATTCGCATAGAGATTGATCACTGACAGCCACATGCTGAGAACAATACACGCCAGCTTGGTCTTATACCCAATGGCAATCAGGATGACCAACGCCAAACCGATGACGTTCTGAACCAGTTGCAGGAATGAAATCTCGAAGCGCAGCAGCGTGAGAAACATGAACACCAGAAGCACTCGCCCACTCAACTGCATGTAGGTTCTGTGCTTTGAGTTTTTACCGAGCGATGGCAGACCAGCAAAGATATTGCGGCCGGTGGTCTCGGCTTGATTCTCAGCTACTAGTAACAGAACCCCGCCACTAAGCGCCAGATTTCTGCACAGAATGTACAGTCACAGCCGGGAACGTCAACACTACAAAGCTGCCACTGAAAGCTGCACTCAACAAAGCCTAAAAAAATTCTGTGCTTCAGGTTGCAGTCTGGCAAAAAAGTAGGGATTGGGGGGAGAAATAATAATGTTTATTTCATGCCATCTTGTGTAATATTATTTTTTATTTAATATGAAATCGTACACAAAGTACACATAAAAAGCAATGAAAAATAAAAAAACTACCCAAAAACATACAGATATGCAACAACTCATAAAAAACAGCTCATAAAAACCAAAGTCACTGTTAAGAACATGATGCACACAGTGTTGCAGTCGTTGGTCTCTTATGATCTGTTTGCACATAAGCCACATCTCTGCCTTCACATTATGATGCTAAAAAAGACAACCTGGGTAGCCTGCCAAAGATGACTGACAGCCAGTGCCTCCAATTTGCAAGGTATGGAACTATATTTGATTGAATAACTGACACTGCATTTTTCCAGTCTGTTTCCTCAAAGTAGCATCATCAATTTTATGCGCTAAGAAGCTTGGATATACTGTGAGGAGTGTGAAAAAGAATACTTCTAGCGCATATCGATGTAAGATAACACTTATTAAAAAGTTGTCAAAAATAACATAAATTGCAAAACTGCAGTGCTGTCACATAGTAGGCTATGTAAACACAACTGAGACAGTGGAGTGCATACCTTACAAGTGCCTTCACATCCCACATTACATCATATGCAACAGTCTGCAAACAGTCACAAGCAACACAGATCAGATACTAAGATTTAATGACATTACAACTTCTGTAACATATCTGTCAATCTATGGCTGACTGTAGTCAAACAGAAGTGCTACTTTTTACGCTATGTAAATATGCGTAAATACCAGAAACAGGTGAATGCAAAGACATTATACTTTACAACTTAACTGAAAGGCCAGACGAAAATGGTGATATGATATGATATGATATGATATGATATGATATGATATGATATGATACATGGTATGGTATGATATATACGATATGATGCATAACTTGACTGGAAACTGGCAGGCAAGCTATCCATTTAATCTAGCACATAAAACGAACTGAAAATGTTTTAAATGGAAATGAAATGAGAGAAACTGAAATGAAAGTACTGTTATGTCAAACCAATTACCACCCTGAGACCGTCCCTGCCATGATGAATTGTGCGCAGGTGACTCACAATGGTGATGCATTGTACAATGTACATACCTGTATGGCAATGACACTGAACAGAATGCCACATGCAAGTCCGACACGAACGCGTGCAAGCACCAGTCCACAGCACACCAACTGACTGATGAGGTTTAGCAATATAAACATGCCAGCAAGAAGCCACCCGCACGACCACATAGTATTAATGAAGGAACATTGCTCCGACCACTGCAGCCACATACGTAGGCCATCATCAATGAACGTGCTGACGAGACACAGGCGAGCAACTGGCAGCAAAATATGTTTACCATGCCGCAGTACCTACAGCACCACAGATATTAATCGTAAAAGCCATTATCAGCCTGGACCAGACTGATAATAGAATTGTAATCAGTCTGGGCTGGACTGATAATAGCACCTACCAATATTAATTGCATCCTAATGTAGAATACACTATACACTGATGCAGTATACACTACACACCACTCAGAAATATCTCAATATCAATCACCAGATGTCACTACTCATTTCCTGTTTAACTGACTTGTGTTATAACACAGATCATGCTGGTAAGTATAACAAGAGATGTCGTTTCCTGCAGGTGATGTAGTCACAAACTAGCTGCAGGCTTCCAGTACTTTCCGCCATTGATTGATTGATTGAGCAAGGTTTAACGTCCCACTCGACACAGTTTAGGTCATTTTGGAGACGCTGTTTTTACAGGTCAGATGATCCAACCAACAGTGTCAAAGCACTGAAGGAGGGTGGTTAGTTATCCAGATAGCTCTCAATCGCACCAGGCTCATCTCACCATGTTACAATAATACAACATGCATGCACATACAAGAC
>Ga0056124_1000677_pt1 | contig 11389 bp, 7 predicted proteins | sample WorMetHEROISLAND_2_FD_70069 | JGI IMG/M metagenome (GOLD analysis project Ga0056124, IMG submission 70069) | Marine gutless worms symbiont microbial communities from Max Planck institute for Marine Microbiology, Germany - Olavius sp. 4 HERON ISLAND | ecosystem: Host-associated > Annelida >... | reverse complement strand
CAAGTTAAACGTCCGATACCTCCTCGAAATACTTGCGTTGCAAATTGCGGCCAAACAGCTGCAGTTAGCGACATGGTTACTATTGACAGCCTATAGGAACTTACCAATGCCCTATCCAACAGTACCATCGCCGACCCTCTACGATGTACCGTTTAGCCACAATACAAAATGTTACAGACAGACGACAGACAGACAGAACATCGTACCATAAGTGCAACCGTACTACCCAGTACGGTCGGCTAAAAACTGGCACACTGGTTACTCCTGCCCTGTGGAACACTCACACCAATTTTGGTTACACTCAGCCTTTTTTGTTTTCATGTTAGGAGCCTGGACAGGAAAGAGAGATAGATGGACAATACCCATATTGCAGCCTATTGGGATGGCCAAGTGCCACATGACAGTTCAAAGAAGCTGGATTATTTATTTGCTGCAAACAATACGTCTTAACTATGACTGCCTTGCAAGATCATCATGACAACACAGATAGCTACATGGCTCTTACATGAAAGATGGAAAAATCATCTTTAAGATAGACCAACAAATTTCAGTGTTTTTCCTGAACTGAATTGATCAATGTAACTTCTCTGTTTATACTCTCACTTGTAAACTTGGGGGTTCAATTCCAACTCCAGCTGGCAACAACAACTACAACTATGATGACAACTGCCGCTACTACTACAATGACCAGTCATCATGGCGATGACATGAAAACACAGCAACTATAACAATGACAACTAACACATCTACAAGTACAACTACTACTACAACAAGTACTACTACTAACAATCACCAAACTAATTTGGTAAAATGCAGACTTGCTTTTCACTGGTATTCACCAGGTGGCAGCAGCAATTTTGCACCTTCATCATTTAGCTGGGTGTTCAACCATTTAGCTGGGGTCCATTGAACCCAACAAGCGTACCTGCCAAATAGCATCTAAATGTGCCAAATGGCTTAAGCAGGGTGCACATGAGTGTGACAGATGACAGAGACAGACAGACCATGCTATGGAGAAATGTGTAGCTACACGAAATTGCTTGCACTAGAGTGATTCCGCCTAATAATAATAATAATAATAATAATAATAATAATAATAACAAATTTTCGATAGCACTGTTAGATTGTGATTTTAAACGTGCTTGCTACGACTGCTTCTATGACTACTACTACTACTACTACTACTACTGCTACTACTGCTACTACTACTACTACTAGTCTACTACTACTACTAGTCTACTACTACTACTACTACTACATGTATGAATGACTACAGCTAGTCCGCTACAGCACGACAATGCGACAGACCAGCAACAACAGTCTGCTGAGGAACTTGCAGGAAATACTGGAGCTGATCAGCAGGCACTGACTGACGAGAACCACCAACTTCCTCCTAGCAACCATTACAGCAGCTGCCCTTAGTTACACAGGTGTGTACTCTATAGTTCAGAGCTATGGAGCATTACTTGGCAGATAATGACCTGTTTTGAAAATTCTTTCACTAGCAAATTATCCGGAAAATTTGCAATAAACAGACCACAAATGATTTCATCACATCAAAAGAATTTTGTAAAGGTTATTCTGCCATAGCGGCAGCAACACACAAACAAACACTAACAGCATAAATGCAAAAAACACAGAACACCGAAAGCTAGCTTGTAGTTCGTAGCTATCAGACATACCATAGACAAAATTAATTATAGTATTATTACATTATTATTACACGAAAACTTTCAGTATTTGATGAAGATACAGACAAGCAGACACTGTATGGTGATGATTTTCTTTACGAGTTGTACTTGTAAACAGAGAACATGAATGTACATACTCGTTTGGTTGGTCGAACCTCTTCCCGTGGCACAATGTCAATGAGAAAATCAAACTGATCATACTTGCTGATAGCTGTTGCTATATCATTCCTCTACACATTACACAAGTGTAAAGTGTAAACAGTACAATGTGCACACTACACTAGTTTATATATTTTATAACTAGAAAGCACTCACACAGTCAAAATCTTCTCCAAGGATTATGGTTTATCACTGGCTACTTTAATTGAAACAGTAAATAAAAAATCCTTCCCAAAATTGCTGGATCCATATTATGGTCTGAATCGACACCAAAATCTAATCAATTGTTCCTTTCCCCATGCCCCACTAGCCTAAAGAAATCTGTTGAAAATTTCCAAAGAGATCGAGATCCAGTCAACATTCCATCCATCCAAAAAAGTTCATCATAATCCATTCATAACTTTTTGAGTAATCCTGCAATGACATAATCAGACACACAGCTATCAAAAATATTAAATAGAAACTACTATCAGTGGCAGCCAAGTGGAAAAGATCAAGAGGAAGGCCATCAAACAGATGGATGGACCGTGCTGTAGACCTTAAAAGAGCCAGTGTAACCAAGTGGAAAACGGCTGGAAGACGAAGAATGACACTGTGCAACATTGCAGAGGACCGAGAACAGTGGAGGGAGTTGGTAGCACTGGCATCTATGGCTGAAAGCAGCTGGACGATGAAGACCTGACAGACTTCAAACAAGAAATTGAAATACAGCCCGAGCATCTTTAATGAATCCATTTGTCGATGATGAAATAGATAGTCTGACAAAGAATCAATGAATGCTGAGTAAATGAATGAGTGCAAGTGAGACCTGAAGTGTTCGTCTCTTGTTGTCCTCGGCATGAATCCAAGCCCGCAACGTCAGTTCAGTTATGAAGATTTCTGCTGCCTTGGCAAATAATACTGGAGCTTCGGCACTGATCATCTGACAATAACAATAACAATAATTACAAGCAACAGTGCCAGAGTTGGGGTTTTACAGAACAAACAACACTGACACCTTGGCACTTATCATCTAGCAACACGGCCATTCACTACTGCTAATGGTGCTGCTAGAGTTGGGATTTTACAGACACGTTGCCCAAACAGCAGCATCAAAGTCAAAATGTTAAAACAGCACATCTGTATAGTACTGCAAATAATTCAGCCCAAACTAGGAATGGGTCGGCTTTCAGTCCAAGTCCACCGAGTCTGACATCCAGGCATTTATAGTAAATCTGGTGTTCAAATCCGCCTCAGTCCGATTTAGAAAAAAATGAAATCCAGAACATCACTATCTCAAACAAATCGCACAATATCTGATCACACTAGCAAGGTAATAAATGTTAAAAAATAAAAGAAAACACAGAATCACTAGTCACCTTCACATCCTCGTCGAGTTTCATGATCTTCTTAATCCTGGCCAAAGGTAACTCCTGAGTCTTGAACTCATTCTTCATTCAACACAAACAGCACATTCACCATATTAACCTACCAGCTATTCACACACAATTAAATATGCACCGATTAGTAATCTGACACTCATGTATTTACTTGCTTACCTAACAGTAATATGGGCTGACAGGTTATACATGACCACATTAAGTTACGTTACGTTTCACTGAAACTAACTTATTTCCACTCAACTCACTTCAAGATCACAATTCGGACTTGTGCTAGTTAGCCGGGGATTTCACTGTTCATTGGATTTTTTCTGATCAGTCTGGATGCACATATGCGAATTTCACTACAAATGATGTGGATGTCATGGATTTCGCATTTTTTCCGTGGAGCACTGTGGCAATTGTGATTCGGTTTATAACAATTCCCGTATTGCATCAGTAATAAAGTGTCTTCCGGTTTCTGCAAAATGTACCACGGATTTATATACTCATCATGAATAAATATTGGTGTTCATTCAGCAAAAACCAGAAGACACGTTATTACTGATGCATTATGGGAATTGTGATTGGAGAATAAACCGAAATGGCACTTGCAGGATGGACGTTTTTGATCTCCTCTGTAATCATAGTCCAGAAATTGTTCAACAAGTGCTGAGCTTCCGCAGGTTCGCCAGTGTAGAGCGACTCCAACGACGTCATGCTGAATAAATAACTACCGTAATCAGGCAAAAAACAAATAGAATATCAACCACTCAAATCGAGAAAAATAAACAAAAACAACTTGTCACCATAGATAAATCGCTAAATATACATAATTTTGTGTAACATAACGTAAGCAGAACATCGTCGTCATCCTTTCAGTCTTGGTAGTTGCCAGTTGGTAGCAAGCAGGTGCTTTCTCAGCAATAACTGTTTGTCCATATTGTGATCCCATTCGTCGCCAAAATCTAATCACTGTGGCAGTGGGTCTCCACCCATCCACAACTGTAACAAAGATCCGTTCATAACCACCGGTATTAGACTAATCTTTCGGGTTATGATGAAAATATCCTACCGAACTGCCTTCTGGTGTAATAGTGGGCAAAATAAGAAAAGGGTAATTACAGGGCTGTCTTTTCAGTGTTAGTGTACAAGAACGGACACAAAATTACGACCCAGAAAGAACATCATATGTATCATTCTCCCTGTCACATCATTTTCTATACATTAAAGCAAAAATTAAAAATGATTAAAATACAAAATTGGATATAATCTGTATATAGAATTGCACAACAAATAAAAAACTTATAAAAACTAAAATTTTGACTTTTTAAAACCAACTTCCAGCCGTTAATTCATCGTATTGGAGTATCAGACGCAGGCTTCCACCTCTGTGTCCTCTTCTTTATGACTTCTCAATCAGGTTTCCAGTTCCAAAAATATTATATCTATAGTTGTAATAGACATATTCACTACACCAGAATTTATCAATGTTAGTCTTTGAAACTAGTAACTGAGACGGAGTTAACAACGTATGATGGCAGGCTATTCCACAAGTTAATAACTCCAAAACTCCAAAAGATTTGATTCAAAGATGTTCATAACTTTCTGTTACATCTAGCAAAGACAGACAAACAGACAGAAGTGAATACACAAACTCCAATTTCAGTGGAGGTAATCATCAAAACTCTCGTCAAAATTGCGGCTCTCAAATGCCATGAATCAAGCTATGCTTAAATACCAGTGACTGAACTAACAAGAAAGAAAACTCCATTTGCAACAGTCTTCACGTTCTGACATGAACCAATAATGAAATGCATGAGTCAACAACAGAAATAATTTAACAGCAACAAATCAAAAGTTCTCTCAGACATATACATGATATTGTTACTGACCACTAGTGTAAAGCAACTAACAATATACATAGGCAGCAGCATTGGTTGGTGTCAAACACCCTGGTGAACACAAAATATTTTCTAAGCCTACACTAAGGCATATTAAACTTATATCTATATTTCTCCTGTTACTGTTTTTTTTCAGTGAATAGAAGTTTGGACGTTTGAATTTTATACAGTGAAATGTGTGATTTTTTTCACCTTAAAATGGTGCAACATGCATTTGAACTGAGCAGCTCCAGGAAGGCAGATAGTCATGCATATGACACTGAATTCTAAACACAAAGTCTCGGACTAGATGACATCTCTCTCTCTCTCTCTCTCTCTCTTTCTCTCTGGCACTGGGCCTAATTAACAAAAGGTCACCTTCATAAATGACCTTATAAAATGCACACTAAAAACTTACAAAATCATAAGTTGCTGGCCTGGGCAAAGATATCAGGAAAATTCCTTGGAAGTTTCGTCATTTAGGCCGCTATCTCCACTTGACACCATCCACCGTTTTTACGACAGCATCAGACAGACATTCAGCTAAACAGCTTAGTCACATGGTCAGTGTCCCTCGCACAGACAATAACAACTCCTATGAAGGGCCGTGCAACCACATTCAGACAGATGGGAACCACTTCCCTCATCTACAACTCCTCCTTTACCCTGTCCTCCCTTTTCCTCTCTCCCCTCTTTCCACCTCCCTTCTAGGCCCTTCCCTTCCGCTCACCAATGCAGTAAGCTCCCAGTGGGTCTGGCTGGAGCCTGGCTGATAAAACACATTTTGGCAGTGGCATTGTGGCAGGGGGGGCAAAGGCAATTGCCCCTCCCCTAAAATTTTAGTCTGTCTGAAATTTTTTTTGTTTGTCTGAAAATTTTCGCCCAAGAACATAAAATTTGGGGCTAAAAATACCCCATACTGGAGACAAAACTTAGGGGCAAAATTGAAATGTTGAGCACGCATAATGTCCTTTGTCAAAAATTTGCAGCGGTCTGTCCGAAAATTGCAACTTTCTGCCCCTCCTACTTAGAAGCCTCAAGTGGAGTGGTATTGCTGTTACCCATTGCTAGATGTGAAAAGTGTGAGGGAACATGTCCTAACTCCTAACCATCCCCCGGTGTTTATGCCACTACTCTAATGTGTTATTGGAAGCAGGCACAGAGTCTCAATCAACGATGAAACTCATCTCTCTATCAATGGCATCATCATCATCATCATCATCAGTCCAGCTTGTCAACAGCAGCAGCAGCAGTCGACTGCCTGGCAGTGCGTGGTTCACTGTTCCACGCCACGTAAACAAACATCGCTATGACGACGTTGACCGAAACAACGGCGCAGACAGCGGCATAGATACAACTGCTACTTGGAGGGTACAAGAAAACACCTGCAACAGCATAGACATGAGCATAGATACACATGCAAGAACATACACAGATGGAGGCACACAGAAACTTGCAAGGACAGATACTCAGACGCCATGAAAACAAATTAAACAAAAAAATTAAGCAAAAAGACATCAAAACTAACTAACAATACCATCACTGAATTATTCTGCAAATTTTGTTAACAGTGACTATTTTCGGCTCATGCAAAAGCAAATGCTCTACCAATTAAAGTTAAACTGCTAGAAATGACACAATTCATTCATGACATAATCATCGCACTATATAGGCCTGTGTTTTAATCGATTGACTGATCAGATGCTCTGCGATGCACTGCTGTTAATAAAGCAATGAACAGTAAAACAGTTGTTCTAAATCAGCATTTTCACTAGCATCAGAAGCATTCATACGTACAAGTGAAAACTTGCCTTCAAAAATATAATACTTGCTAGCGAAATATGTAGAAAATGGAATGACGATCATGAGCAAAGAGAAGAACAGCAGATTGCCAAGGACTTGTAGTGGTGTTTCATAATTGCTGTTAGCACACACAGATACCATAAACAGAGTTCATTTTAATTAAAAACAGTGAAAACATTACTCAGCAACTAACTTTGTGTTGTGCTGTTACATAAATAGTTCCTCCACTATACTCATCATGATCAAAACTCAAATCTGTTAAGACAAAGAGAGACTCAAAGGTTCAAGACCTAAGACTGAGAGTGAGACTCTCGGAACAGTGACTGTTCAATAGGCTGCAACAAAAAAAAATCGACAACTTAGGCAAACAATAAGTTTAAATAACAACAGCAATCAGACAGGTTTGATTGAATACTCAATCTGTCTAGATCAAGACTCCAGTGAAAAAAATAAAGAAAACTAGAAATATGGGGCAGAGCCCAAAGTGAGGCCACCCGGCGACGTAAGTCCGACTGGGGAGACAATTTAGGGGCTGAAATTTTGCTCCTAAGAACGCCACCTGGGAATGCAATTGCATTAGCCTACACAGCATGTGCAGTGTTCATTTTGGGTGGGTAAACATTAGCAAGGTAAACTTTTTTAATTTTTAGTGGACCAAAATTCACCATTTTCTTTCGTCAAACGTGGAAGGGATCGTAGTTGATAACGGCATTTTACCTTTGTCAATTGCTTGATCCATTCAGAAGATATTCGCGATTAAAGTGTAGAGTTGTCCTAAGCCGCACGCACTGGTGATCTTGGGTGAGCGAACATTAGCCACATAAACTCTGTGGTTAGTGGACCAAAGTTCACCAAATTTTTTCTCAAGCGTAGGATGGATGGCAGTTGATAACACCGTTTTCAGCTTGTTGATACTGCTATCCGTCCCAGAGATATTCGCGCTCAAAGTCGAAAGTTGTCCGAAATCGCGCTAAATTTTCAATGTTTTTTTTGCCTATTTAAGGGTAACGGAAATGGGATGGGAGGATAGGATAGGATAGGTAGCCTGCTAGGCTGTGGGCCTGCCAGCCTGTGTAGTGATACATTTGAGAGGCAGGCATAGAGGCAGAGACCTGTGCCCCTATAGTATACTCCGTCTACGCCTATGCCTACGTCAGCCTCCTAGGACGGGCCACCCAGCACTATGTCGCCAGTGCAGACAAACTTACTATATGACATCCACGTGTTTTTTTTGGCTAGAAAGATATACGGCTGTGAGTGACTCATTATAGTCAATCACAGCCGTATCTAGTTAGGAGTATAGTCAAACTTGAAGGTGGTCTGCTGACGGGCACGGGTAATAAGCAAATGTGCGGATATGCAAATGTTGCAACGGGTAAAAGACGAATAATCTGTGGATACTAAATGCGGATGTGTGGGCAGAAGACGACGTGTGGATGAGAATTGTCACTTGAGTTTAGTTTTGACTGTTAGTAAAGTTCTATTATCACTCGTGATAGCTGTTGACTTCTTCAGTCATTCTCAGTTGTTGTACGAACTTCTTGCTCTGTTTTAGCTAATCTAGTCTGTATTGTTTAAAGTGAGTTCGCAGTTGGTAAAACCTATGCAAATAGAAATGTGGGGCAGCACCCCCAAGGGGCCAATTATAGTCTTCTAAAAAAAGTTGATTAGGGTGGGTCAAAATGCAATTTCACAACTTTGATGTTAGTGGACCAAAGTTCACCGGACTTTTTTTCACCGAACGTGGGACGTATTGCTGTTGACACATTACCAACATCCAGATACTGATGTTGGTGGCAATGGTGAATTACCAAGATCCTCGCCTTTTACGGAACTACTCGGGTCGCTTCAAAAGGTGGGGCGGGACTGCTCATGGTTAACATACTAATACTTATGCCTGTATCCCAGTTAGGATACATTTCAAAGTACAGTTGACTCCACTTATATGCACGGCGAAAGTACGTGGGAACGTCCCGCCCCGCCCCGCATTTTAAACCGACCCAACTACTCTCCTGTCCGCTGTCAAGACAAGTTAATCACAGATAAACTGTTACAAATAAACGTTATTCCATCACTAACATTGTCATTGCGGTGCGACGTGTTTAAATTCTGAAAAAAAGTTATCAAGATTGACGCCAATATAAACAAACTTCATTTTTTCGTAGAATATTTATTAACTGATTAAATTTCGTGATCGTGAAATAATTTATTTATCTATGGTAAACATTTCTTGCAAGATGTCGTATTTGCAAACGAAAGTTATTTCTCATTCGATGAGAGTTCGAATTCTGTACAAGAAATGCCTGAGACATTTACAAGCATATAATCCGTTTCCGTAAGTTGGATGTAGAAACGATTGAGTTCCGTGATACTGATAGAGAAATGTTTAGCCACACTGACCTGTGACCTCCATATCTAGCGGGGAGTTCTGTTTGGTAATACCGGTATACGTCCGGTGCGTCTACGTCTGATGTATCTAGGCCAACGAGTAATTTGCGTCTAAGAGGTGCGTCCAGTAACTGCTGTGAAAATGACTGCAGGGTTTACAGTGACATTGTGACGTATGTAAGACTTCTCGTCTAAATATTCACTGCAAGTTGCGTGACTGGCAGTGATGCCACTCGGTGGCAGATGAGTTTGTCTCTTGTTGTTGTAGTTGTTGTTGTTGTTGTCTGCTTTTAAATGATGAGTGCACTACGATATTAGGATACCCTGATTTCAGCTACTTCGCTTACGTCAGAAGACGCGGAATTGATGCAAACATCCAGTTTTGATTTTTTAACTCTGAACCGTGCAGTGATTTTAAAGTTAATCGACTTTACGAACCGTCAGTACTCCGTCGAAGTGTTGCAAATCAGCGTGCACCCAATGCACGACGCCATCTTTCATTACAGTTTCAGTACGTAGAATATGTATAAGACAGTAATTATTGTGATTATTGAGAATTAAATATTCTTCATTTTGTGGTGATCGTCTAATGAAAAATAAATTTTAAAAAATACTTATCACCATGCATTTATTGTTAATTTATTTTTATTGTAAAACTTCCCAAACACATTACTGAACCTAACCCTAAACCCTAATCCTAAACCGTAAACTCTAAACCCTAAACCCTAACCCTAAAACCCTAAACCCTAAACCCTATTTATTTTTCATTTCTTTTTTATTGTAAAACTTCCCAACCCCATTACTGAAATACTGTGTTTTTTCTTATTCAGCAATGAAAATTAGCTACGTTTTTACTGAATAAGCGGCAAGATTGACTACTAAATCTAAGACTGTATTCCTGTAAATGTTTGCAAAAATGTTTGCCACAGTGCCCACTACTGGTAGCATACAGACTATAGTTACGTTATGTTACGTTAGCGTGATCGCGTCATTTGGTCACGTGACATTGTTGTTATCGGTTAACAACTTAACGTTAGCCGCGTATTAATAGTTGCAAACTTATTGAGTGCAAATGGACACTTTTCGTTATAAATAGCGAATAGTTCGCGGAAGAAACATAACAGACATCGAAGAGACATCGTCAGAAGTTGAATGAGGTACGTAAAATTTAAAATCGTAGGGTATCCTAATATCGTAGTGCGCCAAATGGTGTGGTGCAAATGTATGTTGTTTGATTTTTGAGACATTATTATCATCTGCTGTGGATTATTTAATTCTTGGCTGTGTTGCTGCAGTCAACTGCAGTCAACTGATATGTGTTGTGTCGATTGTTTCTAGACATCATTATCGTCTGCTCCAGGCTGAGATGCGAGCTCGTTTCGATGAGCACAAGGATGAACGGGACTTAATCAAAGCTCAGAAGATCCTGGAAGATGCAGAAAATCAATTTGAAGAACTGAAACATCCGCAGCCAATAATATGTATGCTCTGTTTTGAATGAATTTTTAGCTAAAAAATTGCATCTGGTTTTTAAAATTTTTGTACAATTTTTCCTGGTTCCGGCTGCCACGGGGTCTATATCAAACCATGGAACCCCCCTAGCTACAAGCCTGACTTAAATCTGATTGTGCAAACTAGTATTTGTGTAAATGTAGTAATTTCGTGTAGTAATTTTTTTCCCAAATTTGAGAGTAGATCTGGCCAAATCGGGCTTCGATGTGATTTTTAAAATAGAAATCCAATACATTCTCTAATTAACATACCGTAACGTCTCGGATATAATGCGCACCTGTGTATAATATGCACCCCCCAGTTTTCAGTTTTGCTGTAATGCAAATATTTGTAATCCTATGTATAGTACGCACATTGAGTTTCACCACCAGGGTGACGACCTGCCAGCTTCAGTCTGGCTGCTGCTGTTCTGGACCAAAGTGCAGGACAACAGAACAGCGGTCTTTCTAATGCACCATCCACCTGCCTACGCGCCCTTAATTAGTGAAATCTGATCCTATCGGCCTGCTGCTGTAGCTAGCGCATGCATGCAGTGCATCCAGTTTGATGATCGCACTTCGCGTTTCGTCTGTCTGTCTGTCGTTTGACTGATAGG
>Ga0056124_1000676_pt1 | contig 11392 bp, 5 predicted proteins | sample WorMetHEROISLAND_2_FD_70069 | JGI IMG/M metagenome (GOLD analysis project Ga0056124, IMG submission 70069) | Marine gutless worms symbiont microbial communities from Max Planck institute for Marine Microbiology, Germany - Olavius sp. 4 HERON ISLAND | ecosystem: Host-associated > Annelida >... | reverse complement strand
TTTTTTTACAGTTCGTTAATGAATAACATACGCATTTGCTTGCTCAGTTTCATTTTGTAATGAGATAAATATTAAAATTTTGACATTTTGCTTTTCAAAGAACTTTGCAGTTAGGACGTTTTGCTAGAGCACTATATACAGATGCGCTGTTTTGCTATTCTGTCCTTGTGTTGCCTGTCTGATTGTGTAGGATGGATGCATCTCTGGTGAATGTGTTTGTCACGGAGCTGGTCAAGTTTAAGACTGGCGGAGGACAGCGTGAAGTGAACAAAGCTGAGCAGGTGAAGATGGACAATGAAAGCAGCAACATACCAAAGCTGTCAGCAGACGAACTAGTTCAGCTCCAGGACCAGATGCGCAAGGTACGAGATCCATATTTTAGGGCTGTACTGATTAATATTTTTAATGGATTATTCTCCAACAGTTAATTGAAATTAATCGATTAACTTCAATTAGGGGTATTAGTCAGTCAGAAAGACCATGAAAACTGCAGAATTCAACTACCGGTTGCGGTTATCTTTTGCATACTAAAGCAAAATCGAAAAAGTGACGATGATGATCATGATGATGCAGTAGACAAACTGTGTAGTCAAAGCTCATAAAGTGCAGACTGTTAAACTAACACTATACAAGTACAAATTTTAGATTACAAACGTTCATTGTGAGTCATTTTAGGTTATTAAGAAGTCCAAAATTGTAATAGAATTTCAGATTGATTAAAATAAAATTAATCAATTAATTTATTAAACGATTAATTGATTAATTAATCATTAATTTCTGCGGCCCTAGTATTTTTTACCCTTGCATCTCTTATAATCACTGTTTTGATTATAATGTTTATATATTAGTACCTTGCCTTGCATTTGTTCTTCCTCATGACTGAGGATCGAAGGTCATCAACACAGACTCCAAGAATCTCCACACACGTCTGTGTTTTGCGCGCTGAACACAGTCTGTAATGTGTGTTCCTGTCAGTTGCTTGATATCGTCAATCCAACGTCTTCATGGTCTTCCTCGACGTCTGTTAGTACATATTTGTAATAGTCAAGCAATGTTGATACTGTTGGTCATGCGGCAACAACAGGAAGGGTTCGCTGCATGCGGAAAGTTTTGCTCTTACAGATGTCAAAAGCTTTCTGTTGAAGACTAATATAACCTTGAGTATCTCTCTTTACAAATTCGCATGTCAAACAGAAGCCGGAAGTCTTAGCAGTAGCACTAGCATTGACTCAGCTGTGCTGTCATTTATTGGTGTGTTTTGATGAATTGTTGTGCAGCATGTGCAGTTGCTGGCGCAGACCGTTGTACAGTCGTATCCTGTGTCTGATGAGTTACTCGTCAACACGTTGGACTCTGCTAGCATGATGCTTGTATGTGTCTGCTTGCATTCAGTTCATTTGAACTAAAACAAGTTTTGTAACCATCACTGCTATTTCGTGTGAAAGTTCCGATTAAACGTTGAAGCAAACACAGTATGCCTTTGAGATTTGTTTGACAACTGTGTTGCCACTGAATGTAGTACAGATATGAGTTGCTGCTGTGTGCTGCATTCCTGGTATGGTTTCCACGCCTACAATTCAAACTTGTTTTGACATATGGCATGCTACAAATGTTGACTACTTACTTACTTTACTTACGTGCCATGTCAGAACAGTCTTGGTTTGGAAAGTAGCAGGTTGGGTCACACATAAACTCTGTGTATACAACGGTTTCAGTAGCTCGGAAGTCTGCTGATCAGTATATTCAGCTAGCGTATATTCAGCTAGTGTATATTCAACACTATGGTGTTGAGATTTTGGATTAATGCTGAGAAGATGCTGAGATGGTATTTATTGCCAGTTAGTTTGTCTGGAAGACAAAGAGGGAAGATATCAGAACTGTGCAGTGCTGTATTGTGTAGTCACACAATTGTACTCAGTCCCTCGTAGGTACACACACACCACTAGTTCTTACTGGTATGCTAGGGCCAGCCAGTCGTTTTAGATTTACTATAGAGTTTTCGCTTTATTATAGTTTGTGGTTTTTTTGTGCATTTTGCATATTTTTTCTCATTAATCTAGTTTGAAGCACTGGCGAGTCAGAGCAGAGATGAACATTATGATAAGGAAGTTTGGTTGCACGGAGATGCATCCGGCCCGTAAAAGTTCTGCTACAACAATTCCGAAAATTTTGCTTTTGAGAATGATCTTAACGTGGAGTTACTTTGTTGGAATAATTCTGGAAAGTGAGATGTTCAAACGTAACGGAGAGTGTGTGTAATGTGTTTACACTCATGGTTGATGTTAAGCACGGATCTGTCTGTGTGTTGACAGCATGAGATCAATCAGTTCGCTGTCAGTTCCTTTGTGCCTTCTGAACAGTCTTACTTCAACACACCAAACCTCGCTGGTGCACTGGCCATTGTCGAAGCTGGCATAACAGAGGACAGTCATGAAAAAAAGAAAGAACTCCGTGCTATGACGCATACGTCTATGAAATTTGAGTGTCTTTGCTGCTTGTACTTCTGTTGTCAATATAGCATAAATTGTCTTTAATCTGTCTGGGTCTCAGTCGATCAATCTAGCCAGTGACTGATCAGTTAGCGTCATACGTGTTTCTAGAACTACTAACCATCCATCAAATGTCCAAAAATTTTAATTGGCTAATTTCGGCTAGTTTGCTGATGAGTGATCGGTTAACTGTTTGCAAAGTAGCAGTAAATTTGTATTTTATACCATTATTGTGAATTTTGTGATACATATGAATGAAGGATTTCACCACAAAGCAATGCATTCAGAAGCCACTGTAGTGGATAAGATGGTAGACTCTTACATAGCTGTGCAGATTCTCTTTGTGAGATCTCTATCAGTCCTTCATGGTGGCTTGAGGTCCTAGTCATGGCCTAGCATATCTGAGCCCTGTAGCATTCCAGCATGGTGTTGAGTTATCAGTGAGTTATCATTGTATTTACACACATTGAATTAGCTGCAGCGCAATGACAGTTACAGTGTCATTATCTTATTTGGGAGATTAATGTGTACTGTAGCCTTGAGGTAAAACTGTGGGCCCGCTGGGCAGTGTTATAAGCATACATTTCATGTTGTGTGTACTGTAACGATATCAACAAGAATTATCATTAATGCTAATGCTGTGCATTACAGGGTATGGTATTCAGGGCCTCAGCTACACTCAGATGCAAGTCTTTGCAACGGATCCAGTGTTCCTCTACCCTCAAATGCTTCCCGAGTGTCGGTTTATTGTTGAAAACGAGCTGGATAGAAAAGTTCGCGTTTTCTTTTCTGATGCCGAGGACAAGTGAGTTTGATTGATATGTGATATGCACGTGCTTTGTGGATAACTCTTTAATCAGTCACAGAGATACCACTTCTAAAATGACTAGTGGTTTATAAAGAAAAAGGTGAGATGATAAATGAATGAAAGTTGTAAAGCAGTGCTGTTTTTCTACTGGCCAGGAAGCAGAAAGGGCATCCATCCTGCAAAAGTCTTGTTCTTACAGCTCAGTTAACTTTTGGGGTAATGGATTTTATCTAGAGTACCTGTGGAAAAATAGGTGAATAAAAATATGTGGTGTTGCTGATGGTGTGAATCTGAAAGCTAACCATGTAATATTCTACTACTTGTATAAAACTGAAAGATATTCAGACTGAAAAGAGAACTGTTGCTTTTCTTCTACTGATATTTTTTTTGTTGGACGTTGTTGATTGTTGACAATGGGCTCTCAAGCTGTAAGTGACCCTTATTCTCAGACACCGTGTCTGTGGCTGTCTAACTGCATCTGCTGTCCATCTGTCCACACTATCGATAGCGGGACAGCTGTCGCTAGAGCTGACCGAAGGTCAGCTGTCGTCTGAGCTTACAGTGAGCGAGCTCGTCGCCTACTGGCTTGTCTTTTGGTACTTTGATATTGTTGGTTATGTGACAGGAAAGTCATCCAGCCTATGAAGTGCCAGCACAACAATTCCTAAAAGTACTTTTGGATACCACCTTTACCTGGGGTAACTCCAGAGAAATGAGCTGCTGATTAAACAGAAACGAGTGTTTGCGATCACTTTGATTATTGTGTGTTATGTGATGTTTTTCTGTTTAATGGAACTTGTCAGCTGTTTTGGTGGTGTGTTGTTTTTCAGTTTATTGGCAATGGGTGTTGATCAGTTTGGGCATCTACCCAACAAATACGTCTTCGTGCAGAAGTTTCTTGTCCCAAACAAGACAACCAACCAGCTGACGTTTCGCTTTAAGAACCTGAATTCATCACGTGTGAAATTACAAAATGCCGTCAAGGTATGAATTAACGAATGGTCAGCATTTGGTTTGTTAAACAGCAATGAGTCGTAGTGTTAACTTTTTTGTTGCAAAGCATTTGTTTCCGTTGTAGCTGTAGATGTGTACTCGTATGTCATTGCCAGTTGCAATGGTGTTTTATAACTTTCCCAAGTTATACAATGTTTGTTTGTTTGTTTCTTCATAAGTTCTGATAACAGTTTGCTGATATTCACTTTTGGGGTATGTTTTACCTGTAAGAGCTTCAGAAGAATGGGCTGTATGACAAAAATTGGCAGTAGTAGCTTGTTTAAGGATGCTAATTATTCTCGTGCATCGAAGAATGGTCATGTTTGTTGCATAATGTGTGTGCTGTTGCAGCATTTATGGCAGCACAAGCGTCTGCCTGAATATGAAAGATTTTTAGCCGTAGAACCAGTCAATAAGATAGTGGCGCCAATGTACCGCAGTCGAGACATGCTGCCAAAGTGGTTTTCGATGTTTGATGAACTCCATTCAAACGTAAGATTGCCACCACTGTCGCACCGGACCCGTTACGCCGCTCCTGTGCAACTGACTGAAGCAGGCAAGCCTAAAGTGGCACCCAAGGTTCCGTTTGATCCAAAGAAGATCAGTAACATGTGTACAGCAGTTCGTAGTATTCTGACAAAATCCGCAGACGTTGCCAGGTCGGCTTCGTCATCTGTAATTGCAGAACATCTGTCATCATCCACCGTTGCTGTAACAAGCTTTCAAGATACATGCACTGCTGTGAACAACATGACAAGCAGTGGTTCCATGTTACAGAGCCGTCTAAGCTCTACTGCAGACATTGTTCCGTCTACCAGTGCAACTCCTAGTAACGTGTTGATACTAACCACTGATCAGCTTGGGCAGCTGGGTTGTTTCAATGCCGGCATCATGCCGGTCGGAATGACTTCCAATACAACTCAGCTAGACTCTACCCTGCTTCATTACGAGCAGTCAGCTCTGCCGTGTAGAGTGTCCGCTACGTTGTCGAGTTCAGTGGGTAGTTGTCGTGTTTCAGCATCTCTTAATGACAGTCAGCCGGGAACTACTGCGGTAACATCGAGCCCAAATCTGATTGGTCGTGCCTTTGCTTCAGCTGTTGGAATTTCCATCGACCAGTTGAGCAGTCTTGGTGATTTGGAAGCAGATGACAGTAGGTGGGATTTTCCGCCAGCCGTGAGTAGTCAAGTGACTGCCGCTTCGGCTTCTGTGCGTACTGAGGTCGTTGATACTAACATTGCCACTGTTCAAGTTTCAGAGCAGTCAGTGACGCCTTCAGCTCCGATCGTGGACGTGTCTTTGAGCGATTTCTTCAGCTGTGAAGATTCTTCTTCGGCGACAGTTTCAGGCAGCAAAGACATCTTTGCAAAGTGTGATGTTGATGTGAGTGCGTTGGACATCACAATGTTGAACAGTTCATTGTCGCCTTGTCCACTGCCTCCACCGTGCGACCATCAGATTAATAACGATTCCACTCTGGCCACACCACAGAAGGTGGGGCGTCGTAGTGATGATGCTGGTGAGAACTTGACATTTGCTGGTGCCACAATCTGCACGTCTGATGGAGCTCCAATGTTTCCCGTTGCTACTAGTTCCACTGCTGGTGCCAATGATGGCCAGTATCCAATTGCATGTCAGTATTCTGAAGTCGGGATTTCTGGTGAACCATCTCCATTGCTTGGAAACTTGGTACCCACCACATGCACCGATGCAGTTGGTTCAGCCACAGTGATGTCCACTCTCTCTGGATCGGATTGTGTTTCTTTCATTAACTCAGCACCAGTTTCATCCCCCGCTCATGGATTGGCATTGCTGTCATTTACATCCCATCAGATGTTTGACACATCTGGTTTGAGTGACGTACAAGTTTCAAGTGCAGTGTCTTTAAGCAGCTCAACACCTCACCTGGCTGATCCACTTGCAATGTCGTTACCGTCATCACCACTTCAGCAGACTAAGCAGATTCGAATGCGTCACATGCGGTCTCCATCAAAATATGTGTCATCAAGCCATAGACTTATTTTACCTCGAGGTCAACAGTCCGTCTCGTCGTCATTTTTGTCAATGCCTAAGCCAAAAAAGTCAAAGGTCTATGCAAAGACGTTGCCGGTTATCGCTCCAAAGGCCGTCATTGCAGCAAAGTCTTATTTGTCTCCAGTGAAGCAGGTTGCAGCCAGCATTACAGCTCGAGCAAAACGAATTCAGAACTCACCGTCGCGTAACGTCTGGTACTCAATGCCCAGGTTAAAGACAGCAGAATCTGCTAGCTGCTCTGTGAGACCTCCTACCAGACCAGCTCTGAACCCATCCGGTGTTTGGGCACTAAATGACGATGATGACGAAGCCGCAAGTGTTGAGGGTGAAGAACAGGTCACGGATGTCGACAGTCAGCTGGAAGATGAGTGTGAAGAAGATGCAGCAACTGCACAGTCTCCTTCTCTGTATGTTCTGCTGCTATTACATATTCACCTGTAATAGTAAAACATAACTAACTAGTTCATTAATTCTTACTCTTGCTGATTGTCAGTGCAGTTTTGCAATTTGCATATAGGTTATTTTGTTAAAATTAGCATCTGAGACTCAGTCATTGAAGAAAGAAGACTGAGGTAGCTGGGACACGTATTAAGAATGGAAGACTGCAGAATAGCTCGCCAGGCTATACAGTGGGAACTGAGGGGCTACAAGAGAAAGTTGAGATGGCCAAGGAAAAACTGGATGGACATCATCAGACAAGATCTGAAGGATATGGACACTACTTGGGATGAAGCCGAAGAACTGGCAGCGGACAGAGCAGAATGGCGTCAACGTGTGGCCCAATGCATCCATCAGGTTGAACTAAGTTCTAAGGAAGGGTTGGCATACCCAGTCAGTTCTACAGTATTAATTTCTAACCATTACCAGTCTTTATATCAGTTGGTCGCACTAGTTCAACTTTGCCTGTTACTTGCTAATGGCATTGTGCTGAAACAGGAATAGAAAACCACGAGGTGCTGCTGCTGCTGATCCTGCCAGCCACACATCGAAGCATAAGGAAGAGCTCCCGCTTACTTCACAAGAGTCAATGGACCCAGAGTTCCAAGCCATGCAGGTTTCAGGCTTTTTGCTTTTGTTTCTTTATGTTTGTTGTATACTGCTATAGTTGCTGTTTGCAGTATTGCAGTGAATTAAAATCTTTTGTGAGATCATGGAAATCTGTCTGGATTTTGCATGGCATATGCCATGTTATTTTAACTAGTCGTTGTCTGTGGTCGCAGATTGCACAAAATGTCACCATGCTTTGTTCTTTGCTGTCATTACTTATGGCAGTGTTATCATCATTGTTCAATGTGCAAACTAGATGTCCACATATTGAAAATTTCGGACGATGAACATTCAGAAATTGGCTTAAATTTCAGCATATTAGCTGTAATAGATTTAAGGCCACTGAGAATAACATCGCAAAACATTGCCACATGATGTGCCTTAATGCGGGTGCGATAATTTGGGTACACATTTTATGGGGGCTGGCTCCCCCATAATTTGGGAGGGCAAAACGTCCGAAATTTGGCGCGATTTCGGACAACTTTCCAACCGATTCTAACCAAATTTTGCAACTGCTTGCCGACGTGATCATTGGTGTCAATTTTTTCCAAATCAGCCAAAGGGTTTCAGAGTTACAGGAACCCCCCCCCCCAACGGCATCTCCTATACTTAATGTTCATTGCCCTTACAACAGTGTCAGCTCTATTGTGCTGCACTGTGAAATGCAGATTAATTATGCAGATTTGATTATGTTTGTAGTGTTGTATTCGACTTTCATTTGTAATGTTTGACCTTCTTTCATGGAGCTTAGACTTTTACTAGACTTGAAGACTGCAGATCACATTGCAACTGCATTTCTTTTAATGTAATGGTGCTAGATGTGAAAATATGATGAACAATAATGTGTCACATGTCTTCTTGATCTCAAAAAGTTGATAATGCAGCGTTTGATTCATTTTTTGTTGCTGATGATGTTGCATCTGAAAAATCTCGCAATTCAACTAAAAGCAGCCATTTTCTGGTGGATGTAACAGAAGAGTAATTTTGTTACTTTTGTAAAGTAAGTGTAAACGTAACATGTTACATTTGTTTCATAGTAATGTGTAACTGTAAAAGAATACTTTTTAGGACCAGTACCATGTAATTGTAACAACATTGGCAGTGTGGATATCATATTTCATAAATAAATTAATTGGAATTATTGCTACTTCAGGTCTGTTGTTTGCTGCACAATTTGCAGAGAAGTAATGCAGACACAAAGTTTGCCGAGCAATTTCTGGAACGAGTCTGTACTGTTCTTCATGCTGCAAACGACGATCAGACATACCTTGAATTTATACGTCTGTTGAATGAATTTGGTGAGGACCAGAGAACACCCAACTCCGTGCCACAGGTACTGAGATAAGTGTGGAACCTGTTTTACTCTTACTGCAATTTTACACCAAGCCTTAGGTTCGTTGCTACTCGGAAAAATTGAGTTCTTTGTTGCAGTATACATTAGTTAAGACAATTTATGTTTTTGCTTGCTGCCTTTTGTCACATTATGACTTTGAGTGGTAATTTGACTGTTTTTTCATCATCTTGTGTTGTGTTGTGTTGTGTAGTGTATTATATCACATTAGTGCATAAGTCTTTTAGTCATAGTTGCTTTTGTGCTCTAGTGTTCATATTTATAACCACCAAGGTCAACTTAGCCTTCTGTCTTTTTGGGATATGTAAATTAAGTACCGGCCTGCTTGTCTGGGGTTAAGGCAGGGCACTTGCACTTGTGTTGGATGACAGGTAACACTGTGTGATCCCATATGGCAGGTGACGCTCCATTGCTCTGAGATGGGTTTCCATGAAGAGCTATACACACCCGATAAAAGTCAGTTTCTTATTTGTATAATTTATTGTTTGATGGCTGTGATATGGTTGCAGTTGTATCGAGATACGCAGAAGCTGCTAGCTGCTTACCCAGACCTCGTGAGTCAGTTCTCGGCATTTCTGCAGCCAGGACAAGCAGTCGATTGCGACTGTCTGATGGACAATCTGCTCTACAGCAAGGCAGACCGATGCATATCCGCACTACAGGTTAATTACTAGAGTTAGGACGAAAAGTGTTTCTAGTTTTGAGTCAGAGGTGTGTGGATCCTTGAGTTTTGAGTCCGTGGATTCTGATTTAAGATCCACAACCCATCTGCACAATATGCAATCTTGCATCCGCAGCGTTTACCATTGTGTCAATTGGCAGTTCATTTTAGGCCAACAGTCTCTATAGGCCCATCTAAAAAAAACAAAACCAAAATTATTCATTGTTCTCAAAATACTCTGTTATACGAAATTTCCTATGAAGTATTAGGATTTGCATCCATCTGCATATGTAACTTTTCACCTATGAAAAATCCGCAGTCTGTCTGTGGATCGGATCAGAAATATTCTGCGGATCCCGATCCTCGAGGAGATATCTCCGTAGTCCCCACATCTCTGTTTTGAGCGCGGTTGAACTTTTTATGCTCTTAGCAAGTTTGTCAAGTGCATCACCTCCAGAACAGATTGCTGTGTTTTCATCAGCTGTCACTACATGGCAGTAATCGGAAGTAACTGAATTGTGCACCGGAAAGTGGAGTGTCTGTAAACCTCACTGGCTAAATCGGTTGTTATTTTAGTTGGGCCATAACAATAGCACTGATGACTGGAATAAATCATAAGTGTATCCAGCACAGTAACATAAGCACTGAGACGTATTACCTAATGTGACAGGTACAAAGGTAAATAAATAAGATATATTGATGAAATAAGCTGCTCTCACATGTCTTCATTAATTGCTATTACACCTGCACACATACTGTCAATATACTGCCATATGTACTTTGACTCTGTTGATTTGGTATCCACAGGGGCATCTGGCTTTCAAAAATACTGCTCTAGCAGTCTCCAGAGGTCTAGAAAACATTGAAATGAGGCATAATCTGTGATGTTTACCATTAGCACACTCGTGACTGTTCAACTGTTAGAGCAGGCAAACATTGACTGCAGTGATTTTTGATCATCATCAGAATAGGCTGTTTAACAGAATGAGGGCGAATGGCAGTAAACTGAATTGAGTAGTGTCTGGTGGTAGAACGTACGTTCAGTAGTAGTGGGTGCTGCAGCCGTTGAATACTGTGAATTTGTACTGTGCATTCTTGTAGCTAACCTCTAATGCACTTGACACACTGGTACTGTGAACATAAAAGCGACTGTCTCTGTAACTATTTGCATTAAAGATCAACTCTATTGCAAAGGCTATATGTCCTAATGTTGAGTGTTCTTTGTATGTTGATGATTTTCTTATCTGCTACAGATCAAAGCATATACATATCATTGAGCGACATCTGCAGCACTGTCTTAATAAGCTCCATGATTGGGCTGACACCAACGGATGCACTTTAAGAAACTACTCACTCACTAACTTTAACCTTATAAGCTTTGATAGACAGTGTGAATGTTATGGTCTGTCAGCGTCATCTTGAGGGAAATCCTCCGCGAATACGGCGTCGGGTGATGCGTGCATTCACCAAGTGGTCAGAAGGAGCAATCACTGAGAAACAGCTGAAGAACACCATCTTACCGTTGCTGCGACACTCGCCATCACTCACTGACGACTTTGCCGAGTTTTTTGACGACTGCCCACCTTCACAGTGGTGATTATTGACAGATGACACACTTTAGCATCATGTGTGCTTCACAGTGGTGATTATTGTGACAGATGACACATTTTAGCATCATGTGCTTCACAGTGGTGATTATTGTGACAGATGACACACTTTAGCATCGTGTGCTTCACAGTGGTGATTATTGTGACACATGACACATTTTAGCATCATGTGCTTCACAGTGGTGATTATTGTGACAGATGACACATTTTAGCATCATGTGCTTCACAGTGGTGATTATTGACAGATGACACACTTTAGCATCATGTGTGCTTCACAGTGGTGATTATTGTGACAGATGACACATTTTAGCATCATGTGCTTCACAGTGGTGATTATTGACAGATGACAGACTTTAGCATCATGTGTGCTTCACAGTGGTGATTATTGTGACAGATGACACA
>Ga0056124_1000675_pt1 | contig 11394 bp, 12 predicted proteins | sample WorMetHEROISLAND_2_FD_70069 | JGI IMG/M metagenome (GOLD analysis project Ga0056124, IMG submission 70069) | Marine gutless worms symbiont microbial communities from Max Planck institute for Marine Microbiology, Germany - Olavius sp. 4 HERON ISLAND | ecosystem: Host-associated > Annelida >... | reverse complement strand
CTTTATGCTGTTGATTAGTTTCAATCGAACATTGACTGTGATGCTGCACCACGTTGCAAAATATTAACTAGGCTAATAGTGTCGAGTTGTGTAAATCGAACACCGACTTTGATGCTGCACCACTTCATTAATTAAATGTAAAATTAAACACATTTATGAAGTACTGTGTACTAAACAAACCAGGAAAATTTGGTGTAGCAATATTTATGCATTACACAGATATCACAATTTTTGTGTTGGGACATTTTATTCCGACTCACCCTGTAGAAAATAATGTAGGCGTAGTGCCGTTATAGCCTAACCATAATTCTGACCTTTGATGTCAGACCTTTTGAACTGCAAATTGACACAGACCGGTTACTCCTGCCTTGGGGAACGTTCACACCAATTCCGGTCTTTCCATGCCTTTTATTTTCGAGTTAGGGGTCTACATGGGACAGACAAATGGACTGACGGCAAGACCCACCCACAATGCAGCCTATTAAGGCGGACGCATAGTAGTCATAGGTTGAAATAGTGAGTAATAAGCTGTAGGAAGTCACCAAATTAAAAACTTTACTATCGAACTTGTTGATGTTTCGGCATCAATGGTGGCAACACCTGACAACAACGTGACTGGGATTCAAAACCATGACCCTAACCATTACACTACCAAGCCACACTTGTGCCCCGTGGTATAAAAGTACTTTTATGCCCCAGTAATGGGTATCATGCTAGTTCAAAGAAACTGTAACACATCTGGTGTAAGCACAGCAGTGACCAGTAATACACATATGCAACCTGTTGACATTCAGTAGAAGCAACATTCAACAGCAACAAGTCGACTGGCTCCAAGCATGGCCAAGTGGGCCATATGATGTAAAAATGCTAAGTGGGTTTTTAGCTTTGTATTGCTACTTAGCTCGTGAGCTTGTGAATAGTTTGCTTCTTAGTATTATGTTTCTGTCGACATGCAGTTTTATTATTGTCGTTTATGTTTCTGTGTTAGTTCGTTCGATTTTTTGCTGCTGATTTTTGTTGTCAGTACCAGTGCAAGTAACCGCTTAGAAACACTCATTTCTGAAATGACCGATAATATGTCGAGCAGGACGTAAAACTCTACTCACTCACTCACTCATTTGTGCAACAAGTCAATTGTATTAACATCAGATCACACAACTACTATGCAATGTGTCCAACCTGGTGAGATTCGGGTCGTTTCGGTACAAAGGTGCCATCAGCAAGTCGGTCAAAATACTTGGAGACTTTTGGTGCATCACTCAGCAGGTGTTGAGGAGGCAGACCAAGCACCTCGATCATCTTCATCATCTGATCAAACTGTTTCAACAGCAACACCCACTCAGTCAAATTTAGAGCAGCTGCAGAATTAACCGAAGCGTTAAAAAATTAATCATGACTAAAAACTCAGCAGGGTTAAAAATTTTAACAGCAGAAAATACTTTGTAGTAGCTTGCTTTCCTGTTTGAAACATTGCCAAAGCACTGGACAAAGCATATATCAAAACACAACTACTGAAACTGAAATTCTGTTGTGTCACACTATTTACTCTGCAAAGTTCGTGTTTGCATTACTCTAATTGTGGTTGCAGCCTGTAGGCCAGTGTTCAAGAGCAAGAAGGCCTTCCGTTGCTTGACAATGCCTACCTGCAATACAAACCTAAAACTGCAATTAACTGCACGATTGAAATAATTCATCATGCAAATGTCCCACTTTTTTTCAAAAAAAATACAGCCCATTAATTCCTGCTATCGTTGAAGTGCATCTGCACAAGAATGCAGATAAAAACAGAAGACAATAAAACACTAAACTCACCTCATTGGATCCAGAGAAGAGTGGTTCACCGACATGCATTTCAACAAGTACGCAGCCAAGACTCCACATGTCAATAGCCATGTCATACGGACGACCGAGCAGCACCTCCGGCGACCGATAGAAACGACTCTGGATGTACTTGTAGATCTGTCACACACAGTAACCATTCAACACTACAAGTAAACATTAAACAACTACACAGCACTTCTGGTGCACCATTATATCAAACAAGATTCGAATCATAGGTGCTAAAAATACTACTCAGATGTACTTGCACATCTGGTTGCCAGCAGTAACAATTTAACACTTCAAATACTACTTTATACTTATTTGTACATTTGTCATCATCATCATCATCATCATTATTCGGCATGCAATATCAGTGCATAGCTCCGCTTGCTGCCAATAGTCCCCACAGCGGCATAGCAGTAACAATTGAAGTGTTCAGTGGAATAACAAGGTAAGTCCCAATATTTTTTGTGAAATCAAGAAAGTTTCCAAAGTTCTCCAGCATGTAACTGGTTTTGTGTCAGATGCTTACGAAATTTTGCACACACCATGTGTTCAGGTAATACAATACAACAATGAACTTTAATTTTACAAATGTTATGCAAATATAGTGAACAATTATTTTATAATTTATACCTGGTTTTTAGCTTAATGGTTTTTATCAGTGACGGAATGTATATCACCGAAATACCAGGTAAGTCTAGTCAACATCTGCCCGGTATCATCCACCGAATGTTGAATAACCAGGTTTTGGCTTGTCAAATGCGCATTCTGCATATGTGTGCATGGCACGAAATTGGAAAAACCAGGTAAGTGCGGTTACTATGCGTCGATTATATTTTAACCATCTGACATCTGTGCAGTCAAAAGCGAGGTATGTCAAGTTAACTACTGACTTGTTGATAGTGTAGCACTGCAAATATTGCTAAAGATGTAACTGCTGATACGTAACTGAATTAAGTTAGCGAGATGGCAGAATACACAGGAAAAGTATTATCTAGTTAACTATGGAACAATTCATACTGCAACAAGCGACTTCGCAATTACATGGAAGAACAAGGTAACTCGAGTTACCGCCTTACTTCACTAAACACTTCAACTGATGTACTGTCCTGTGTATGTATTGTACATTAGATCTGTTTGTGACAAAAACAATGTCTGTAACACTACAAGACCACTCTAGTCAATCCGTGCAACTACGGTGTAACGCTCGAAACAATGCATGTCCAGGTATGCATTTTTCGCGTACTTAAAAATTTACCATAATACTTACACGATTGCCGAGTTGACATGAACTGCCAAAGTCCACAATCTTTATGGCACTGCGCTTCGGGTTACATAGCAGGATGTTCTCAGGCTTCAGGTCACAATGGATCACCTGACAAGTGTTTAACAGAAACAAATGAAACTAAATATTATATGAATGACCATATATACGGCTACGGCATGAGCATGTTCAGATATTAGCTTTCACTAAATAAGTGGCAAAACTGCAATTAATTAATTTGACACTCTGGGTGCAATGTTACAAAAAGGTGAAGTTCACTTCAAGGGCTTTGGAGAAAAACAAACAAGGTATGAGCAGGAATTGAACCCAGTGCCTATGAGATGTAGTTCCAGTGTCTTAACCAATACACTATGGAAACTTCTCAATGGCTGTACTCAAAATCATCTATTTAGACACTGAATACCCATCCAAGCTTACAGAGAAGAGAATATATTGTTTGCTGTTCAGTTGCTTCTCAGTGAAGCTGACAATGTACTGCATAACATTAACCAACACATACCACATCCTGCAAACTACTTGCCTAATCGTGCCAAACTTGCCTATAATTTTAGAAATCGTAGACATAACAAGTCACTAACTAGAAAAACTTCCCACCTAACTGATCTGTATTTTATTGTGCACATGTTACACGAGAACACTTACTAGCTATGATTCTCATTTTAGTGTGGTCGATTTTTAGCTTTATAATGTTTTTTTAAGATGCATAATAATTTTTATTTTGTTACATGTGACCGTCAGTAAACTGCATCTGTCAACTTAATTAATGAACGAATATAATGATGACGATGCTAGTAGTGTGTATAACCTGCAGTTCAGGAGTGCCTAGGAAGAGCAGCGCCGTGCAGAGCTGCTGGGCAAACTTGCGAGTGAGATTCAGTGACACGCCGCGGAAGTTTGTATTGCGCAGCAAGTCATAGAGATTGTATGACAGGAGTTCAAAGACGAGGAACAGATGATTGCGAAACATGAAATGTCTCTTCAGCTTAACTATCGACAACACAAATGCACAGCAGAGATATATCAATTAATTACATTATGGCAAAAACGTGTGAAATGGGTAAAAAGGCATGTATAGCTCTTCATATGAAACAACGGAGTGTCACCTGCTAGTGGCTGCCACACGGTATCACACAGTGCTACCTGCTACCCGACACAGATGAACGCTCCCCACCTTGACCCCAGCCAAGTAGGCCGGTACTCGATTTGCCTACCCGGAAAGATAGAAGGCTGAATTGACCTTGGTGTTGACTATATAGCGAGATGGTTTACCTGTCCGCAGTCACCCATCCTAGTAGTAACCACTTCATAGCGACCCGACCGGGAGTCGAACTCACGACCTCTTGATCGAAGTCCAAAGTCCTGACTGTTATGTCACCATAATAGGAGACACAAATGTTGCATTTTTGGCCAAATATTTTCCATTCAAAGGCGCCGAATGTGTTGCTTCGTTTTCTGTTTGTGCGGAATCATCAAAGGACGTATGCTTTCATTACACAGCCGTTAGGCGTTGGGGGTATCGGCTTCAGTATCGACGATACCGATACCATACAGATACTACTGGTATCGTTTGATACCTAATTACCGATTATCGGTCTAAGCCTAGACCTCAGCGAGGCCAGACATGGGACAAAAATCATTACACTTACATAATGCTCATCAAGCATGGGCAACTGTGCAAAGCACAGAGGTGTACTGTATATACTGAGGGTGAGCGAAGGACTACAGCGTTTAACGTACCAATGTAGTATTTGGACTCGCTGTCGTATCTGTTCATCAGCTCCAACAACTGCACTTCAATCTTGGCCTGATTCAGAAACGGCTCCTTGTTCTTCACTATCTTTATAGCCACAAACTCTCCCTCCAGCACATCGTAGGCCTTCACTACCTGTGAGCATGAAACAATATCGCATGTTTGATTTATAATACACTGGCAGATCCATGCAGACAGCCACAACACCTGGTGTAACGAAGACCTATAAAAAAAAACAATAAGTCTAAGGCCCATAGGCCAGTGCTGATCTCCATTTCCTTGCCCCTAGCCAGACACCGGCTTATACTGCAAGATCATAGGTATGGGGCTAATGGATCATGCATTGTGCCTGTTCATGCCCCAGCTATCACTGGTACTCACCCATAGGGGGATGACCAGAATGAGATAACCTGGGTGGCTGGTAACCCTAGCAGACAGAAATTTTGCATAACAATTAGAAAGAGAAAATAATTATCATCACTATGGTCCAAATAATATCAATCACAAAATAAAAATTTATTTTAAAAAATTACAACAAATTGTTTACGAAAAACGTACGCATAACTGAGGTGATGACTTAAAAAGATTCCTAAGAAGTTTTGTCAACTGAGCCTGAGCCACTCATGTAATTGTAATCAGAATTATCAGTGACCTGGCCAAATGATCCCTTGCCAATGATGGAGTCAACATTATATCTCTGGTCCCAGCACTCTCCCAGCTTGACAATGTAGTCACTGTTCTCGTCATCATAACCATTGTTCAGCAGTGTAACACTTTCAGCTGTTCGTGACTGTTTACTGCGCTGTGCACCAGATACGACGCATTTCTGCTTTGCCTTCTTGCGCTTGTAGTACACCTGACACATACACGTCATGTGCATTTAAGAAACTTCTTAGAAAACAATAGGAAAGAAGGTATACACCGAAAACTTCTAAGGAAAAATCTTAGAAGAATAAAGCACTAACCTAAACTGTGTGCATGATGTTGGATGATGCTGATTGCTGAATGAAATGAGGTGCAAAGAATCCTTGGAAGCATTTTTGAAACTTCCTAATTTTTGCCCCAAGATTTTCCTAATTTTGGTGACTTAAAATTTATCAAGAAAACACCAGATATGTCCTATCCAAATTCCAGATGGCACTCCTCAAGAAGTTCTTCTTTTCTAAAGTCTAAGCTAAGTCTACCAATCAGATATGCTTATACCGACCACACGACATAAAGACGTACATTTTCAAAACTTCTTAGAAAAATCTTAAATCTTATAAAAAATGTCACATCTTAATACATCGAGCGAATCAAGTGGTGGCAAACACCTCCACACTGGCCAATTTGACCAGATGCAAATTAGCTTTACCTACAACTCCATGATTTAACAGCAACATGATGTAAATACTACAGCAATTGACTAAATATGGTGGTTAACTGCTTGACTGGTGAAAGCATGTTGAAACATAGGGTGGACCACAAGCTTGTAGATGGCAAAAGTGCTCAAAAGTGGGTAGGCCACTAGACAGACTGAACAAACATAGCTCACAAACTACTCAACTAGATTATACACACAAACCTCATTGATACGTTTGTAAGTGTGAATGAGGTCGACACTCAGCTTCCTCAGCGGACCAGACCTGCGCTCACGACAGACAGACATTGGCTGATGTGCCGGTGACGCTGCTGGTGCTGCTGCTGCTGCTTCAACTGTCTGGATCTGCCAACCATCATCTGGAAATGCCTTACCAATGCTCATTTCTGCTGGCCTACTATCAGTGTAGACTGGTATCAGCATGCCGTAGAAGATACACAAAGGATAAACAAACGTCAAATGCAATCAGCCGGCATTGTTTGTCCTGCCATACCACAACATATAGTTTAAATATTCTGTCACTCACTAGGGGCTCCTGCATTTCATAGCAACAGGTTACGAAAGATTAGAAATTTTTAAAAACTACATCATTTGTCAATATAATCACACAAAATGCACGTGGAAGTTAGCTATGGATATCAAGCATTTGTTAAACATTACCCTTCACGTCATGGTGTCACCAAATCTAACAGAAAATGCAACAAAATAAATTTTAGCAATCAAGTCCTACGTGAATACATGTGAACCTGCACTATTTCCCATAGTCTTCGCTGTTGAACCAGAAGTTCCATTGCTGCATGTTTCAATGTAGCATTACCCCCTCGATCCCGATTCCACACCCGTCGATGCCTACCATGTCTCGTTCTCTAAAAACCTCCAAAGTTCAAACTTTAGCTTTTTATGTTTCTTATCTTATTGGTCGTCTTGTCTGTCATCTTTATTGTCCGTTCGTATTCTCCGTCATCTACCCTGCTGTCTTCTCCATTGCTCGATGCCACTGTCTTCTCAATTCATTCGTCTTCCCTTCTTCTCCGTTTATCTATCCTGTCATCAACGCCATTGTCTACTCCTTTTGTCGTCGCCATCATCTTCTCAGTCTGTTCATCTTCCCCGTTTGTCTTCTCCGTCACCTATCCCGTCATCTTCTCTGTTGTCTTTTTTGTTGTGTTCTCCGACCATCCATACATCTTCTCCGTCGACTTCTTCGATCATATTCGCTGTCCATTCGACTTCTATTCACTCCATTGTAATCTATTTGTGGTAATTAGTCATACCCCACAGAAACTGTGGTGAGGGAATCAAGGTAAGTTTTGTAGATTTGCATTTTTTTTATTTGTACACATTTTTAATGTTTAATCGTTAATTTCCGCAGCTAATTTAAATGTTGCCACACAAAGATTTTCACGATATATATCCAATAGTAAAACAAAAATTACGGCAGATAAGTAGTTGATTATCGCTATTTACCGTAAAATATACACATGAGACAAACGAATCTGCACAACCTTCAACGATAATTCAGCAATCACAATTCTCCATATCACCATCCACACACAGTCTATAAATAGTAACAGTAGTTGCCATTTCTTTTTTCGCAACTTGCTACTGATCGAATAAATTTACGTACCAAATGGTATAGAAAATGTCTACTGGTTTATGGTATTTTCCATACCGTTTGGTACATAAATTTATTCGATTCGGTAGTAAGTAGCGAAAAAGACATGGCAACTAAGACACATTATTATGATGCATTTCGGGGATGGTGATAAACTGAAGGTTGAGACTATACACAGGGCTATCCCTGGGCTATCCCTGTGTATAGCCATTTTAGTATACTTGGGCACAGGACTAGGCACAAGCTTATTTCTGGGGAGGGGGCACAGCGCCATACTCAGACCCCACCCCCTAGGCTAGCTACAAGCTTGGACACAGACCTAAAACTTTTTTCTGGGGAGGGGCACAGCCCCCTCCCGAGACCCCACCGCACTACCCCCTCTATTCAGCCCTGTGCTGTTCTATACGTAACGTCTATACACAGGGCCAGGCCAGCCAGGTGTATAGACACTTCCTAAACTGAATAGTGGTAGCAGAAAAAAAATCCCAACCGAACCTTTATGTGTAGTATGACTGAAATCGGACGTTAATCTAAACTGTAATTATATATACACAAAACGTACGAACAAATTACACAAACACATTGAACTAGATATAATATATATAATATCTAGTTGAATGCACAAACAAAACTTTTAGGTCGTAGGAAAACAAAAATGGCGTTATCTGACGTACCAAAACATCCGTTATGAAAAATAAGTAAACGTTTAGTCTTTGCTACACCACCTCAGCACAGTAGTCAGCAATCTACGATCGACACTCTTGCGGATTAGAACTTTTAGAAAGTTCCGTTGCAGGTGGTTATTTACATTATTTTATTCCTTTGAAAACTGGTGGAGACTGCAGAGAAACAACTATTCGCTACACGTGGCAACGGGAAAGTTTTTTTTTATTGATGATCTGTGTTGTGTATGCAGCATGAATGACATCAATGCAGATTGCCTAATAAGCCGTGTATTCAGTAGATATCAAACCCAGATCTAGTACGGCTGCCAAGTTGCATGCTAAAGTGGAGTTGGCCATGCAATGTTGTGCTAGGACCCCAGCGAGGCAATATCCTAAATTAGTTATAGACTTGGTCCTGCAGTTGCTGGATGTTATCGTTCGGTTCCGTTTTACTCTAGACAAAGATCACAGCAGGTATACAGTCCAGTGTGGACTCGTCCACGACTGGCAGGACAAGAAAGACATGGCAAAGGGACAAATAAATTTACGTTTACAAATAAATGTCATTTTAGTAAAAATATGAAGCTCACACATTACTTAGAAGGCGACTATAGCCCATAGCCAGATGAATATGGGCATGATCACGCTCCAAAAATTTTTACAGGGGTGGCCAAAACATTTTTGCTGTTGTTGCAGTGACGGTTGAATCAGTGGCGTAGCCAGGAATTTGATTTGGGTGGGTAAAAATGTTAACTAGTCATTGCAAGGAGACAAAACAACCACATAAAAAATTTAAGGTAGACCTATTTGGGGGTATATATACTGATATACCTCCCCATCGCTACGCCCCTGGGTTGAATTTGCTGTCTGTTGGAATTTGTTAATAATTGTGATGTAAATCGTATGTGTATGTATTTACAAACACTGCCTATGTGCAGCTAAAGATGCAGACAATGAATTTACCAGACATCAATAGCGTAAATATCTTGCAAAGTCACCCAGGCTGCTGCCAATTGTCAGAGACAAAGTAGCACATACAGCTACAAGGTATAAACAGCGCCACAGTTCTCGTCAGAAACTACAGTTTCATCACTGATACGGTCATTTTACATGGCCAGCAAAAATTTATGCTTAAAAGTTTTGAAAATTGCGTGAAATTTAGTTCAAAATATAATTCACAAAAGGCTGTTTAATTATAGTTCAGCAAACATTTGAGACAACTGAATATCTGAGTTGCATGCACACGTCTAAAATGAAACTTTCAATAAAACTGTCAATAAAAAATGCAGCCTAAAAATATATTAAATTTTCAATCTCCGGGGCCGGCCTAACAGACCAGCATGACGTTGTGTTGACAGTGTTTAGCAACTAGACTGTATCACTTCAACCACATCATGGCTGCACATCATCAGACTTAACAGTTAACAGTTAACACCAGCAGCCAATCAGCCTCAGTGCTACCACGTCGACGGCTCCTCGAATAACTTGCCACCTACAAACACAGACAGCAACACAAGATTGAGTAGGTATAAAAAATAATTAATTTAGAAGAATTATTATGCAGTTTAAAAGAACGTTATAAAACTAAAAGCACACAAGACTATAAACAGTATAAACAAGAACTGTGCTGTGCCTAATAGGTGTCGTAGTATAACATGTGCATAATAGTATCACATTTATAGAGTGCTGCAGTACTCGAGACCAACGTCTTGGTCTCAAGGCGCCTCGATGACAAAAAAAAGTCTTTGTCTTGGCCTTGGTCTTGCAAAAGTCTTGAGAATTTCAAGATTTTTTTCCAACAATTACTACTAAATATTTTAACAGCTGTTAACTAGTTATGAAGTCAAATATTTATGCTATTATGGTCACCATCGACTGGCATCAAGCAGCATACATTGAATACTTTGTCACATCAATTACTGTAGTATATTCTTTGACGAAAATTCTTATGGTAATCAGTAAGTAACATTAATACACTTAAATACGCACAAAAAGTAATGATCTTCATAAAAAATCTCGGTTTTGAGAAAAAGACAGTCTTGGCGTTGGTCTTGAAAAAAGTCTTCTTGACATCACTGCATTTATTTCAGTAATAAAGTTTTGTTAACTAATGTATAAGGCAACTATTGACGTAACTGTACCAGAACTGCGTGTGACGTCAGGAGACTGTAGACTTAGTTCAGCAGCAGATACGTCACCATTACCATCACCATCATCACCACCATCATCATCATCAGCACCATCATCACCATCACTATCACCATCATCACCACCACCACCATCATCGTCTTTCTCAGGATTTGCTGGCCTTCTGTTAGAACTAACCAAAAGACACACACGGTGAATTTCTATCTTTTTCTCTGTGCAGACTAAAAGGATATAAGGTTAACCCCAGCCAAGCAGGCCAGTACTTGTACCCCAGAGGGACGGAAGGCTGAGTTGACCCAGGCGGTTGGTTATATACCAAGATGAGTTACCTGTACACTGACAGCAACCCATCCAAGTACTAACCGAGTCCAGTGTAGAGCAACATCACAGCAAGCTACCATAACCATATAAATACTATGATTATCACACACCGGCAGCCCCGACTCACAGGCCTTCAACAATTAACTACACTTACATGTATATTCGACGATCCCTGGACATCGAATCTATGAAGACGCTCGTCCATGCCTTCATCATGTCGCGGGTGGACTACTGCAACGCTGTGCTTGCCGGGTCACCTCAGTACATAACTGACATGCTCCAACGAGTGCTGAATGCTGCAGCTCGGCTCGTCTCTGGTACACACAAGTTCGACCATGGTCTATCCCGTCTTCTGCACGAAGAACTGCATTGGCTCGATGTCCCTGAGCGTGTGCAGTTCAAGCTGGCGGCGACGGTCCACCGGTG
>Ga0056124_1000674_pt1 | contig 11395 bp, 7 predicted proteins | sample WorMetHEROISLAND_2_FD_70069 | JGI IMG/M metagenome (GOLD analysis project Ga0056124, IMG submission 70069) | Marine gutless worms symbiont microbial communities from Max Planck institute for Marine Microbiology, Germany - Olavius sp. 4 HERON ISLAND | ecosystem: Host-associated > Annelida >... | reverse complement strand
GGGGGAGAGGAGAGGGCGAATGACAATACGGTGCACCAGATAACGTTATCTTAACAGTTATGTTGAAGTTACTCGCTTGTGTGATTGAGTGTGTGCTGATAAATGGCTGGCGTGTGGCTGCGGCTGTGTTGTGGGTAGTGTTGTGGGTGGCTATGCTGTGAAGTATCAGTGTGAAGACAAGTCGTCAGAAGACATGACACTAACCCGAGACGACAAGTACGACTGGAATTGAACGCACCATGACAAATATTTGAATATCCCGTGGCAAGACAGTTAACGGTCTGTGACATTGGCCTTCTTTAAATACGAAGTTCCATTATGTTACTTATTCGAATCTTGAGAATCTTCAGTGGTATATTCTTTTGGTAGGTAGATTGTGGGGGCTGTGGGAGAATGTGGTGTGTTTGCTTAGTTCCTGTCCAAGAGACGCTCGACAAGTTTGAAACACGACTCTTCGCTGCTATTGTTCGCTCACTGCATTGCGTTTGTCGACTGCCGCACGAATCTCATTGCCTATGCAACGTAAATTACTGATACTCTGCACAATAATGGAGGAATCCTGTGAGGTTAACAATGGGGATTCGGTGATCAACAGACAGTATTTACAAATTCCATTGACTTGCCTATCAATGCTGGGATAAAGTTGATGGATTTTTGTAGCATATTTTGTTAAAATAATAATTGATTTTTAGAGCTGACTTTCTCTGCAAATATTAAAACCACAAAATATGCTGAGAATTACTGTTTGGTATTTGGGGGGGATTGCCTTGTGTCTGTTTTGTGGGGTGAAGTTTTTCAGATCAGAGAATCGCTGGTGTGTGGCTGCTGCTGTGTTTGGCTCGCTATGAAGTATCGGTGTGAAGACAGTCGTCAGAAGTCCCGGAGACCAGAATTGACTGGAATTGAATGCGCCATCACAAACGTTTGAATAGCCCGTGACATGACAGTTGGTGGTGTGACGTTGGCCTTCTGTACGAGTTCCATTATTCTATTTATCTGAATATTGAGAGCCTTCAGTGCTTAATTCCTCTCTTCGTATCTAGATTGTGGGGGCTGTGGGAGAATGTGGTGTGCTCAGTTAGTTCAGGTCTGACGGACACTCGGTGAATGTACACAAGTTCGAAACATGGCGACTGTTATCACGGGCCATCTTCAGTTCTGTTCTTCGCTGTCTGCATTGTGTTAGCTGCTTGACTGTCCCACGCATCTCAGTGGCCGCCGATGCAACGCGAATTACCGACGCTAAACAGTGGTGCCAGAATACTGTGGTAACCGATGCTGATTTCGTAATCAACAAACTGGTATTTATATGCCATCAACTTAACTAGTGATCTTGGGATGAAATTTGAAATTTATAAATTTAAAATTTCGCAGCATAGTTTTCGTTGAAATGATATGTTTATTGATTTTTTACAGAGCTGATTTTTGTCTACAAATATTACAACCAGAAAATGTTTAGAATTATTATATATGCAAGTTTTTTCGGGAGCCTTGTGTTCTTGTTCCATTATTTTGGTTATTTGAATCTTCAGTCTTCGGTGGTGTTTTCTTTTGGTACGGTAGCTAGATTGTGGGGGATGTGGGAGAATGTGGTGTGTTCGCTTAGTTCCTGTCCAAGAGACGCTCAGCAAGTTTGAAACGCGAATCTTCGCTGGTATTGTTTGCTCTCTGCATTGGGTTAGCTGGTCGACTGTCGCACGAATCGGACTGCCGATGAACATAAATTACTTATACTCTACTCAATACTGGAAGAATCCTGTGAGTTAACAATGGTGATTCGGTGATCAACAGACAGTATTTACAAGTGCCATTGACTTGACTATAGATTCTGGTATAAAACTGATGAATTTTTTGTACCATATTTTGCTAAAATAATTTATTTTAGAGCTGATTTTCTGTACAAAGATTAAAGCCAGAAAATGTTTAGAATTACTGTTTGGTATTTGGGGTGGGAGGTTGCGTTGTGTTTGTTCTGTGGGGTGTGAAGTTCTTCAGATAACAGAATGGCTGCTGCGTCGCGGCTGCTGTGTTGGGGGTGGCTATGTTGTGAAGTATCAGTGCGAAGACTGTCGTCAGAAGACATGACACCACCTGCAGGTCACAATTGACTGGAATTGAACGTGCCATGCAGATGCTTGAATAGCTCATAGCAAGACAGTTGATTGTCTGTGACGTTGGCCTTCTGTACGAGTTTCTTTATGCTCTATCTACTTGAATCTTGAGAGCCTTCAGTGCTTAATTCCTCTTCGTATCTAGATGGTGGGGGCTGTGAGAGAATGTGGTGTGCTCAGTTAGTTCAGGTCTGACGGACACTCAAGGTGAATGTTCACAAGTTCGAAACATGGCGACTGTTATCACGGACCATTTTCAGTAGCTGCTTGACTGTCTCACTCATCTCAGTGCCGGCCGATGCAACGCGCATTACAGTACACAATAGTGGCAGAATGCTGTGGGTAACTGATGCTGATTTCGTAATCAACAAACTGGTATTTAAGTGCCATCAACTTACCTAGTGATCTTGGGATGATGCAGCATAGTTTTTATTTTTTATAGAGCTGATTTTGCCTACTAATATTTCAACCAGAAAATGTTTAGAATTATTATATACGCAAGTTTCTTGGGGGCCTTGTGTCCTTGTTCCGTTATTTTGGTTATTTGAATCTTCAGTCTTAGGTGGTGTATTCTTTTGGTACGGTAGCTAGATTGTGGGGATGTGGGAGAATGTGGTGTGTTCGCTTAGTTCCTGTGCAAGAGATGCTCAGCAAGTTTGAAACACGAGGCTTCGCCGCTGTTTGCTCCCTGCATTGGGTTAGCTGGTCGACTGTCGCACGAATCGAACTGCCGATGAACATAAATTACCGATACTCTACTCAATAGTGGAATAATCCTGTGAGTTAACAATCGTGATTCGGTGATCAACAGACAAGTGCCATTGACTTGCCTATCGATGCTGGGATAAAATTGATGAATTTTTTCAATTTTTTGTAGCGTATCTGGCTAAAATAATTTATTTTTAGAGCTGATTTTCTCTACAAATATTAAAACCAGAAAATGTGTTTAGAATTATTGTTATTTGGTATTTGGGGTGGGGGGTTGGCTTCTGTCTGTTCTCTGGGGTGTGAAGTTTTTCAGATAACAGAATGGCTGGTGCGTCGCGGCTGCTGTGTTGGGGGTTGCTATGTTATGAAGTATCGGTGCGAAGACTGTCGTCAGAAGTCATGACACTACCCGGAGGTCGCAATTGAGTGGAATTGAACGTGCCATCGCAAATGCTTGAATTGCTCATAGCAAGACAGTTGATGGTCTGTGACATTGGCCTTACGAGTACGAGTTTCGTTATGTTCTGTCTACTTGAATCTTGAGAGCCTTCAGTGCTTAATTCCTCACTTCGTATCTAGATTGTGGGGGCTGTGGGAGAATGTGGTGTGCTCAGTTAGTTCAGGTCTGGCGGACACTCGGTGAATGTTCAAAGGTTCGAAACACGGCGACTGTTATCATGGGCCATCTTCAGTTCTGTTGTTTGCAGTCTGCATTGCGTTAGCTGCTTGACTGTCTCACGCATCTCAGTGCCGGCCGATGCAACGCGAATTACCGACGCTGCACAGTAGTGGCAGAATGCTGTGGTTAACCCATGCTGATTTCGTAATCAACAAACTGGTATTTAAATGCCATCAACTTACCTAGTGATCTTGGGATGAAATTCAAAAATTTTTGCAACATAGTTTGTTAAAATAATGTTTGATTTTTTTATAGATTTGATTTTCTGTACAAATGTTAAAACCAGAAAATGTTAAGAATTATTATATGTACAAAATTTTTTGGCGGTCTTGTGTTTTTGTTGCAAAATTTTGGTTATTTGAATCTTGAGAATCTTAAGTGGTCTAATTTAGGTAGCTAGATTGTGGGGGCTGTGGGAGAATGTGGTGTGTTCGCTTAGTTCCTGTCCAAGAGACACTCGACATGTTTGATGCACGACTCTTCGCTGGGATTGTTTACCCTCTGCGTTGCATTCGTCGACTGTCGCACGAATCTCATGGCCGATGCAACGTAAATTACTAATCCTGTGAGTTAACAATGGTGATTCGGTGATCAACAAACAGTATTTACAAGTGCAATTCACTTGCCTAATGACGTTGGGATGAAATTTATAAATTTCGCAGCATAGTTTCTGATAAAATGTTGATTGATTTTTTTATAGAGCTGATTTTGTCTACACATTACAACCAGAAAATGTTTAGGATGATTATATATGCAATCTTTTCGGGGGCCTTATGTTCTTGTTCCGTTATTTTGGTTATTTGAATCTTCAGTCTTGGGTGGTGTTTTCTTTTGGTAGCTAGATTGTGGGGTTGTGGCAGAATGTGGTGTGTTCGCTTAGTTCCTGTCCAAGAGATGCTCAGCAAGTTTGAAACGCGAGTCTTCGCTGGTATTGTTTGCTCTCTGCATTGGGTTAGCTGGTCGACTGTCGCACGAATCGAACTGCCGATGAACATAAATTACTGCTACTCTGCACAGTAATGGAAGAGTCCTGTAAGTTAACAATGGTGATTCGGTGATCAATAGACAGTATTTACAAGTCCATCGACTTGCCTATCGATGCTGGGATAAAATTGATGAATTTTTTTTGTAGCATATTTGGCTAAAATGATTCATTTTTAGAGATGATCTTCTCTACAAATATTAAAACCAGAAAATATGTTTAGAATTACTGTGTTTGATATTTGGGGTGGAGGGTTGCCTTGTGTCTGTTCTGTGGGGTGTGAAGTTTTTGCTGCTGTGTTGGGGCTGGCTATGTTGTGAAGTATCGGTGCGAAGACTGTCGTCAGAAGTCATGACACTGCCCGGAGGTCACAATTGACTGGAATTGAACGCGCCATCGCAAATGCTTGAATAGCTCATAGCAAGACAGTTGATGGTCTGTGACGTTGGCCTTCTGTACGAGTTTCGTTATTCTAGTTACTCGAATCTTGAGAGCCTTCAGTGCTTAATTCGTCACTTCGTATCTAGATTGTGGGGGCTGTGGGAGAATGTGGTGTGCTCAGTTAGTTCAGGTCTGATGGACACTCGGTGAATGTTCACAAGTTCGAAACATGGCGACTGTTATCACGGGCCATCTTCAGTTCTGTTGTTCGCCGTCTGCATTGCGTTAGCTGCTTGACTGTCCCACGCATCTCAGTGCCGGCCGATGCAACGCGAATTACACTACACAATAGTGGCAGAATGCTGTGGGTAATTTATGCTGATTTGGTAATGAACAAACGGTATTTAAATGCCATCAACTTATGTAGTGATCTTGGGATGAAATTAATCCATTTTGCAGCATAGTTTGTTAAAATAATGTTTGATTTTTTTATAGATCTGATTTTCTGTACAAATATTAAAACCAGAAAATGTTTAGAATTATTATATTTACAAGTTTTTTCGGGGTCTTATGTTTTTGTTCCAATATTTTGGTTATTTGAATCTTGAGAGTCATTTAAGTGGTGTATAATTTAGGCAGCTAGATTATGGGGGCTGTGGGAGAATGTGGTGTGTTCCTTTAGTTCCTGTCCAAGTGACCATCGACAAGCTTGATACACGACTCTGTCGCTCGTGCTGTTTACACTCTGCATTGCCTTGGTCAGCTGCCGTACGAATCTCTTTGCCGATGCAACGTAAATTACTAATCCTGTGAGTTAACAATGGTGATTCGGTCATCAAGAAACAGTTTTGCAAGTGCAATTCACTGGCCTGATGATGCTAGGATGGAATTTTGATGAATTTTTGTAGTGCTGTTTGTTAAAATAATAGTCAATTTTAGAGCAGATTTTCTCTACAAGTATTAAAACCGGAAAATATGCTTAGAATTACTGTTTGGTATTTGGGCTGGGGGTTGGCTTGTGTCTGTTCTGTGGGGTATGAAGTTTTTCAGATCACAGAATGGCTGGTGTGTGGCTGGTGCTATGTTGGGGGTGGCTGTGTTGTGAAGTATCGGTGTGAAGACGGTCGTCAGAAGTCATGACACTACCCGGAGACCACAATTGACTGGAATTGAATGCGCCATCACAAATGTGTGAATAGGTCGTAGCAGGACAATTGATGGTCTGTGACGTTGGCCTTCTGTACGAGTTCAACTATTCTAGTTATTTGAGTCTTGAGAGCCTTCAGTGCTTAATTCTTATCTTCGTATCTAGATTGTGGGGGATGTGGGAGAATGTGGTGTGTTCGCTTTGTTCCTGTCCAAGAGACGCTCGACAAGTTTGAAACACGACTCTTCGCTGGTATTGTTCGTACTCTGCAGTGGGTTAGCTGGTCGACTGTCGCACGAATCGAACTGCCGGTGCAACATAAATTACTGATACATTACATTACTCAGTAGTGAAAGAATCCTGTGAGTTAACAATCGTGATTCGGTGATCAACAGACAGTATTTACAAGTGCCATTGACTTTCCTATCGATGCTGCGATAAAATTGATGAATTTTTTTGTAGTGTATTTTGTTAAAATAATGATTTTTATAGCTGATTTTCTCTACGAAGATTAAAAGCAGAAAATATGTTTAGAATTTGGTATTTGGGGTGGGGGGTTGCCTTGTGTGCTTTGTGGGGTGACATTTTTCAGATCACAGCATGGATGGTGCGTGGCGGCTGCTGTGTTGGGGGTGGCTATGTTGTGAAGTGTCGGTGTGAAGACGGTCGTCAGAAGACATGACACCACCCAAAGACCACAATTGACTGGAATTGAACGCGCCATCGCAAACGCTTGGATAGCTCGTAGCAGCAAGATACCAGATGGTCTGTGACGTTGGCCTTCTGTACGAGTTCCATTACTCTATTTATTTGAATCCTGAGAGCATTCAGTGCTTAATTCTTATCTTCGTATCTATAGACTTTGTGGGCTGTGGGAGAATGTGGTGTGCTCAGTTAGTTCAGGTCTGACGGACACTCAAGGTGAATGTTCACAAGTTCGAAACACGGCGACTGTTATCACGGGCCATCTTCAGTTCTGTTGTTCGCAGTCTGCATTGCATTAGCTGCTTGACTGTCTCACGCATCTCAGTGCCGGCCGATGCAACGCGAATTGCACTCTACAGAATAGTGGCAGAATGCAGTGGGTAATTTATGCTGATTTGGTAATGAGCAAACGGTATTTACATGCCATCAACTTACCTAGTGATCTTGGGATAAAATTCATAAATTTTGCAGCATAGTTTGTTAAAATAATGTTTATTACTTTTTATAGAGCCAATTTTCTTTACAAATGTTAAAACCAGAAAATGTTTAGCATTATTGTATTCGAAAATTTGTGGGGGTCTTGTGTCTGTTTTGTGGGGTGTGAGGCATTTTCAGATCACCGGTACGGAACTAAATTCACTGGAAGCAGGCATCGGAAGGACACGTACAAATGAGTTAGTTCGTCTCGTGGTCACAGTGAGGAATAGTTTTTTTGTGTGTTTCTGAATTCATCTTCTAGATAAGTATAGCAATATCAGCTACTGTTTAGTAAGTTGAGACGATTCAAATCGATCTGTGATAGCACAGTGAATATAAATACAGCCCATTGATATCGCAGAATGTCGTATTATCGTTAGCCGTGTCAGGGTAGATGTGCAGGCTGTTAGATAATCATTGCATGGAGTAGACCAGAAGCTGATGGAACTCTGCTTTTCTTGTAAGATTGGTGCTTTCACCAGTGTCACAAAAGCCAGAATGTATGTGACTTAACAGTGGTTTGCCAATAATGGCTGCGAATGTTCGTTACTTGTGCTTGATTCTTGCATATTTTGTATTTCCACAGCCATTGGACTGGCATGTTACTTCGAACATCTTGGTTATTTGAATCTTGAGAGCTTTCAGTGATGAATTCTTCATTTGGTAGGTAGATTGTGGGGGCTGTGGGAGAATGTGGTGTGCTGCGTTAGTTCAGGTCCAAGACAGACTCTGAATATTCAGCATGGTAGCTGTTGACACAAGTTATCTTCACTCGTATTGTTCTCAGTCTGCATTTCGTTAGCTGCTCGACTGTCACATGAATATCTGCCGATGCAACGCGAATTACTCAATAGTGGTACTGGTAGAATGAATGTAATACCATTAATATGCAACTTTTTAAAGATGTAGGAGATTGAAGGTTGTTGTTGAAGATTTTAAAGATAGATTGTTGATATGTCATTAGCCTATGGGGAGGTGTGTAGATCATAGCACGGAGTGGACCAAAAGCTAATGGCACTTACTCTGCATTTCATATAAGATCAGTGCTTTCCATAACATCTGTGCTTCTACCAGTTTGACAAGTGTCGGAATGTATGCGACTTAGTGGTTTGCCAATAATGCTTGCGAATGTCTGTTAATTGTGCTTATTGATCATTGGCTTTTCACTGATTAATTCTTCATTGGTAGTTAGATTGTGGGGGCTGTGGGAGAATGTGGTGTGCTCCGTTAGTTCAGGTCCAACAGACAGACTCGGTGAATATTGAAGTTCGAAGTGCGCTTGCTGTTGGCACAAGTTATCTTCACTTATTGTTTGCAGTCTTCATTTCGTTAGCTGTTCGACCGACGCACTAATCTCTGCTGATGCAACGTGAATTACTAACGACAAAATGGTGGCAGAATGCTGTGAGCTAACAATGGTGATGAACTAGCAGTATTTACACGTGCCCTTTTACAGACCTAACAATGTTGGGATGACAGAAATTTTTTTTAGCATATTTTACTTAAATAATACCTATATTGATTTTCTCGGGCTGATATTCGTCTACAAAGATTAAAGCCAGAAAATGTTTAGAATTAGTTTTTGCATTTCTAGTGGGGTGGGGCGGGGGGTCGTGTGTGTTTAGTGGGGTGTGAACTTTCTCAGATCACAGGTACGGAGTGAAATTCATCGGAAGCAGACACGAAGGGGTGCATGAATTCATCTCACGCTCGCGACCAAGAATAAGTATAGCAATAACTGCTGGTGCTTAGTAACTGGAAGAATATGCAGTGCAAGGAATTTTTAAGTTGATGCATGATAGCACAGTGAACACAATACAATCCATCATTTTAAAAAGGATTGAAGTTTCATATTTCAGGTTTTAATATTAGAAGCCGTCGATATTGGCATAATATACGGTTATTGTTGGCCTATGGGGGAGGTATGCAGGTTGTTTAGTTAGATAATCATTGCATGGAGTGGACTAATAGCCGATGGTCTTGTTTTTGTTGTAAGAGCGGTGCTTTTGCCAGTTTCACAATTCACAAACGTCGGAGTGTATGTGACATAGTGGTTTGCCAATGTCTGCGAATGTCCGTTACTTCTGCTCCTTGATCCTTGCATATTTTGGATTTCTGCATTCATCTGGACTGTTGGAAAGGAAAGCTTGTGTGTTTGTGACTGTGTCCTGTTGAGTGGCTGGTGCTGTGTTGTGGCTGGCTATGTTCTGAAGTATCAGTGTGAAGGCAGTCTTCAGAAGACATGACACCGACCGGAGACCCAGTGCTATTGGAATGGAACGCTGCACGACTAATTTCTGAATAGCCCTTGGCATGACAGTTGATGGTCGAATGCTGTGAGTTAACAATGGTGATTTCGTGATCCACCAGCGGTATCTACACATTGCCATTTACAGACCTAACGATGTTGGGATCAGGTTAAAAATTTTCGTAGCATATTTGATTCAAATAATACCTATATTGATTTTTCAGAGCTGATTGTTGTCTACAAATTATTAAAACGAGAAATGATTAAAATTGGTATTTAATTTTTCTTTGTGAGTGGGTGGCTTGTGTCTGGCTTCTAAATAAATATAGCAGTATCTGCTAGTGCTTGGTAACTCAGAGAATACACAGTAAGACGAATTTTCAAATTGATGTATGATATAGCACAGTGGACACAGAACAATGCATCATTCTAAAAGTGAGACAAAAAGTTTCATATTTGAGGTTTTAATATTACAAGCCGTTGATATTGGCATAATATCCTGCTATAGTTAGCCTATAGGGGAAGGTACGCAGGTTTTGTTAGATAATCATTGCATGAAGTGGAGCAGTAGCGATGGAACTCTGGTTCTCTTGTAACATCAGTGCTTTGGCCAGCTTCATAAATGTCGGAATGTATGTGACTTACAGTGGTTTGCCAGTAACGTTTGCGAATGTTCGTTACTTGTGCTTATTCAGCCTTGGATATTTTTGGATTTCTATATTCGTTGAACTGGCATGTTGGAAAGGCAGTACGCTTGTGTGTGCGTGACTGTGTGCTGTTGAATGGCTGGCGTGTGGCTGTTGCTGTGCTGTTGGTGGCTATGCTCTGAAGTATCAGTGTGAAGACATCTTCAGAAGACATGACACCGACGCAAGATCACAAGGACGATTGGAATGGACGGCTGCATAATTAATCTCTGAATAGACAATGACATGACGGTTGATGGACGGTGACGTTGGCCTTCTGTATCCTATATACAAAGTTGCATTATTTTGGTTATTTGACTGTTGAGAGCCTTCAGTGCTTAATTCTTATATTTGTAGTTAGATTGTGGGGTTGCGGGGGAATGTGGTGTGCTCAGTTAGTTCAGGTGCGACAGAAACTCAGTGAGCGTGAAACGTGTACTGCTCGGCGTCTGCATTGCATTAGCTGCTCAACTGCCGCATGAATCTCCTTGCCGATGCAACGCGCGAATGACTCGCACTACACATTAGTGGCTGAATGCAGTGAGTTTCAGTGTTGGTCAACAAACAGTTGTTTTGTTAGATGATCATTGCACGGAGTCGACCAAAAGCTGATGGAACTCTGCATTTCTTTCTATTAGATCTGTGCTTTCAGCAGTTTCACAAATGTTGGAATGTATGCGACTTACAGTGGTTTGCCAATAATGTTTGCGAATGTCCGGTACTTGTGCTTATTGATCCTTGCATATTTTGAATTTCCACAACCATCTTCCACAGCTATCCAACTGGCATGTTAGTCCGAGCATTTTGGTTATTTGAAATTTCAGAGCTTTCAGTGATGAATTCTGCATTTGGTAGGTAGCTAGATTTTGGGGGATATGGGAGAATGTGGTGTGCTGCGTTAGTTCAGGTCCAAGACACATACCCGGTGAATATTCAGCATGGTAGCTGTTGACACAAGTTATCTTCACTTGTATTGTTCTCAGTCTGCATTGCGTTAGCTGCTCGACATTCACACGAATATCTGCCGATGCAACGCGAATTACTAACAATACACAATAGTGGTAGAATGCTGTGAATTAACAATGATTTCCTGATCCACCAGCGGTATCTACACATTGCCATTTACAGACCTGACGATGTTGGGATAAGGTTACAAAATTTTGTAGCATATTTGATTCAAATAATACCTATATTGATTTTTCAGAGCTGATTTTTGTCTACAAATATTAAAACGAGAAATGATTAGAATTAGTATTTGTATAATTTTTTTT
>Ga0056124_1000673_pt1 | contig 11406 bp, 6 predicted proteins | sample WorMetHEROISLAND_2_FD_70069 | JGI IMG/M metagenome (GOLD analysis project Ga0056124, IMG submission 70069) | Marine gutless worms symbiont microbial communities from Max Planck institute for Marine Microbiology, Germany - Olavius sp. 4 HERON ISLAND | ecosystem: Host-associated > Annelida >... | reverse complement strand
CCCCCCCAGCTCCTATGGGTGCGCCGCCCATGGTTGTGGTCTGGATGACGAGCGCTATTGTGACGACAAAAGCGTTGGCGGCCAGCATTCATCCACTGCTAACATTCACCGTTCGCAATCTACTGCATCGGTTGGCGCGCCTGTTTACGCTTGGCTCCAGCCGCCCAGAACCGTCCGCCGTTTCTTTTAACCCCGTAGAATAAGACTTCACACAAGACACCAATTATCCGTTGCGCGGGAGCTCATTTTGCGGCGCTTTTAACCGGCAAGGGTTAAACCCAATTAAGCTAGCATAGGACGGCGTTGGCCGGACAGTCGGCTCGGTTTGCAGCTGGCGAGAAATCCAGTATGCCGCGGCTGTCATAGTAACACGGTAAAGCTCCGTGTTCGTTGCGAAGTTCGTTGCGAAGCAATGGTTCTGATTATCTCGTACCAGAGAGATGGCCAGCGTGACTCTGTCTGGGTGACTGTTATACCACTACACGAACACGGTTGCTAGAAATCGACGTACAGAAAGTGATAAAACGCACTATAATACCAATATACTACACCGGTAGGCCAAAAAACGGGGCGGGGCCACTTTGCTTTACAGCTCGCAATTTTGGAAATATTGATTAGATCGGCATGACATTTGGCACAAATCAAGATTATTTCATTCTTAACATTAAGTTGCAATCTACTTGAAACAACTTTAAAAAGTAAAGTGTAGCGAATGACAATAATCCCTGACAATATCGCTTGTAGATTTTCAACCGAAGATCGTGCTTTGCAATGCGCCGAACAGACGATCGTGAAATGCTTGTCTCCATTTTAACTTCGTATGGACATTTGTACAGTCATGTCTGGAATCACTTGGTAATTTCAGCATTTTTCGGATTTGCTGTTCCATATTGAACGTTCGTCAAAAAGTGCAAATTTCGTCAAAAATTTTGCCACAATTCCAGAATTTCGTCAAATTTAGTCAAAATCAATATTTCGTCACGGCGGCCGGTTTTCGTCATTTCGTCAGTTTTTCGTCAAAAACGAAATTCTTTGGAGCCTACTGATGACGCGATTCCAGGCGGCAAATAGTGACTCGGTCAGTTCGCGCTTGGTGATGGCGTGTCTCCGGGATATTTCCAAGGCCAGTCCATGCCACAGATTCTCGACTGGATTGAGATCCGAAGACTGGGCGGGCGTGTGTCCAGCGTGCAGTGACGCTGTTCTGGAGCTTCCAGTTGGTAACCTGTGTGGTGCGACGGCGTGGCGCATTGTCATCATGGAACAAGAACTGGTCTGTGATCGAACGGCTGCTGGGCTGATGGCATCACGCATGTCCGTTGTGTCATGATGTACTTGGTCGCAATGACTGTTTCATCGACGATGATTTTGCTACTGTACGAAGCTTTACGCGACTGTTCCATGCTGACGGGCCAGCGAAAGAAAATGCCCTTCTGCCAGCAGTCGTTAGTCTGTAGCGAGGTACGGCAAAATGACCACGGACAGCTGGACGCAAATGGCGACGGCCAGCCACAGACGAGATCGGCTGGCACATCTCCGACAGATACGCCGGTCCCATACATAATTAATTAGATGATGCATGTCCCGAAAGCGGCCTGCTTTTCGATGACTTTATCAACAACTTTATTGATACGTAAATTTTCACAGATGAGCTTCATACGTTTTAGCGCAACTGAGCATTATTCACGATGAATCACGCCTAATTATAGCATCACGTGTACGTCTGTTAAAGTTATGTGTAAATTGTAGACTCTTTTTTTCTGCACACGGTGTGCGTTACTGAACTACTGGCGAAATGTTCAATATCCTTAAGCGACGATTCAATGCAAATACAGCTAGAAGGTTAACAAAGCGTCGACGACGTATTACGGGCGATAGGTCTTGCGATGACGGCCACTGGCAGCGGAACAAGCGGGTGAGCTGCTGAGGTCGCGGTCCCGGCGGTCTAATGAAGCGGACCCTAGGCAGGCGTACGTCACCCGGGAGACCTCCCCGATGACATATGCGACGCATCCGACAACCGGGCGTTGCTGGCTTGCTCGCAGTGGCCTGGTCGGCGGTGCACGCTTCGCGGACAATGAAAGAAACCACTCAGGACGTCGCCTGGACGCAGGTTTGAAGGATGACGCCACCAAAGCAACCGGGTTTTCCGTATCAGTGGCGCCGCTATGACACCGGAAGATCAATGATGGAAAAGAGTGACAGCCGGCATGATGTATAGCTCAAAGCAGGCTTCAACTGACAGCTAATACACATCTTTATTTCGCCATCATACAGCAGAGATAACACTTAAATAAACTTAACTAAACGTAACTAAATGTGGTTAGAATGAAGAATGACTTGGACTGTGACAATCATCATCATCATCATCATCGTTTATTACGCCAACAAGGCAGCATATATGACACACGGCCTACATATAAAACACACACGCAAACACACAAGATAAAATGCACCGTACACAAAAATACGGAATATAAAATCAGAGTAAAACAGTAGATGCAAAATTGTCTCAAATCAGTTCAGTTCAGTTCAGTTTATTTGATCCCATTCAAACAGTTACATGATAAAATACAAACACGAATAAGAACATGAATGGACTAAAAGTGCACTGACAATAGCCCTGAACTAGGCCTAGAAAAAAAACATCAATGACAATGTCCGAATCAACTAGACTAAAAAAAGATAAAAGATAAAAACAATTAAAAACAACAAAACACACAGTTGCCCTATAATATAACTAAGAACTCATATAACTAAGAAATCATATCTTTAATTTTCATTGGTGACATCAGATCAACATCATTACTGTATTTACTACAGACTGCTACGCACTCATTGCGGTTGAGCATTGACATTGTTCGCAATATCACGTTGTCAGAACGACGAGTCTGTAGCCACAAGATCAGTTTACGTTGGTCTACTAGTAGCCTAATGATAGCGGCAGTGATTTACAATAGAACTGAAGACGGCGTGTAGTCTCCCTCCAGCAACATTGAAATATACGTAGAAAACAGTTGTTCCAGGAAACATCGAGTTAGTATTGATAACGACCGTGCTTCACAGCCATACATTAATGTGGGCATGCAGTACGTTTTCACAATGTGAAGTGTAGGCATTTCAATGTCACTAAGGTTCTTGAATCAGAACTACAGCAGGCCTACATACAACGCATGTCATAACTTGCCTAACGAGGACACTCAAAAAGCGCAGCGACGTCAATATTGAGCCGAGCTAACTCGCGAGCAATAATTGCACTGCGTCGTTCATGTCTGTCATCGCTGCCTAGTAGCGTGCGTACGTTCCAAGATGAAACGTCTTCCGTTTCGTCTAGGGTTGAGGCTTCCTTGTGTTCTTTCGACCGCAGGATTGGATAACCAGCTAGTTTAGGGAACTTTTTCTATCCCCTTCTTCGTGCGAAGAGAGCAGCGCTACCCCTAAAAAGGGCTGCTCTGCCATCCGCGCAGGATACGAACACTGGCGTAGCTCCGGTGGTTTTTACAACTCTTCCACGAATGGAAACAGGAATAAATGCTCTACAGGACAGCTACAGAATTTCCAACTTCATCCCAATTGTGTCTCTACACTACCTATTACAACTAGAACCACATAAACAGCGCCTTTTGAGGTCAGTTCTCACAGCAGTTCATTACTCAACAAAAGAATGAGTCTCTGTGTGAGATAAGTGAGCAGTTTGTTATAACACGTGTTCAAAATGTCCGCCTTGTTACGAAATTCCTTTAGCAGTCTTCTAGGAAAAACTTTTGCATTCGACGGTTTTCCATTGAAATTTTATCTTCAGAAGTCAACGTGTTTTATTTAAATCAAAGCAAACTATCATGACGTTCGACGTGATGTCGTTATGGCGCCATCAACCGATTAAGAACCACTAAGCAAGTGAATTGTAGACCATTCGTTCCTGTTTCCACTGGTACAAGATTGTAAAAACCGTCAGGAAAGGCGGAAGTTATAGTCCAAAATAAAGTGGCACTTTTATGGACTACTTGCTCGCCTGAACTCGCCAAAGATTTGACGTACGGCATACAGCAACTATGGTGACAGAGGCACGCCGCGATAACGCGCTCCATTGACCGTGATTGTGCGATCGACGAATATCAAACAAAGGAAGCGAAGTCGCAGGCAGCATCAGCGGCTGACCGAACGTCATTCATGTGCGAAGATAGCGTTAATTTCTGTTTCGGCGTCCTTCCTTCTTCTTTGTAAGTAAGCGCGTAAGTAAGTAAATTTGCATTGCGCACAATGTCAACGGGAAAATCCCGCTGAATGAATCTGAGGCGCAAGGCGTACGGTGGGAACCAAGATGGTCTAAAAGCTAGGTTGTAGAAAATGTTTCGAGGTGGTGACGTAAACAACATATGCAAGGGGAATTGCGAATATCCAAAGGAAGGGTATTCCGAATGGTGGGAGCGGCTACAGCGAAGCTACGAGAACCGAAGCATGTACACGAGGTACTGACAGCAAATTAGAGTCGGGCGAACGCAAACTACGATACGGCAATACAGTAAATCACTTTCATGAACTGACTGCTGCGAATATCTTCCTGTCAGAAAACGAAATAAACCCGAGATCTCAGACGAATACTTTTTTCAGCGACTGTTTTTTGAGTAACTCGACATTGAATGGCGCCTCGTTTCAGTCATTTTATAAGCAAGTCTCGTCAAACACTTCAGAACAAGATTGCCGTTGAGTGATTTGTCCACACCTGGCGTATTAGATAATTAGTTCGTATAGCTAGTCTTCTTCGTTCATCATCCGCTCATGTACTACGGTCACGTTCTGTATGCACGCTTTTTCTGAGCTGCCCTGCCTCTGATCGACACGTTTCTGAATTTCACTATCTCACAAAGTAGCGCGGCAATAAAATCATCACTTTATTGCAAACTAACAGAATTTTCTTCATTGGTTGATGTACAACAAAAAATAGGGACAAGAGTACCGAACCTTTTTTTCACATAGTGTACCGAAAATTCAATTCAATTAGATGTTTTCCTGGTTTTGATCGGTTTTTCAAAATGATGGTTCGTTGCACATGCATCACTCGCTCCATTATTACGCGATCGTTCTACAAGCCCCATTACGTATCTTGCCCGTCCGTCGCGTGCGTGCTTCTGACTCCAAAACAGAAAAAAACGGAGAAAAAATGAAACCAGTCGAACGTACCGACGTTTGCCAAACGTCAAAAACCTCACGAAAATAACCTGCCTCTAGCTTATTCGCTGGCTACGGTCTATCCGCAATGACCGTGTGCTGAGAATAGCGTGCAAAAGACTATAGGAATCCAGTGCCGTGATTTGCATTAATGGCTATAATACTTTGACGCTAATGATGGGGAGGGATTACGATGATAACGCAAGTGTCCACATATCATATCGGCACTCGGCACCGACATTTTTCTGTTAATTCCGTACCGAACCCGGCTCTGTGAGTCTCAGTAAAACGAGTTGCAGCGGCAGATATCAGCCACAGTTACAACGCGTCTATATAATTATCGCACCTGCTGCATTTCCTGGCGCTTGCGTTTGAGTGCCTTGAGAGCGCTGATGAGTCGGACGTTGACGTAGGTGAGGCTGACCAGCGGCAGGTACAGCAGGAAGATGAGGTAGAGGATGTTGCTGTAGATGATGTAGTAGAGGAAGCTGTCGCCGAGCGGACTCAGAACCTCGGCGAACTTGGGGACGTTGTAGAGAATCGAGAAGACCAGCACGACGCTCAGCTGCCTTTTAGCCTACAACAGCCGATGCATTAGATGCTCTTTATTGCGTGCTACCCAGTAGATATAGATAGCAACAGCGCTGGCGGTCTGCCTGTCGTCATACTGTTCTGTCCAGGTTACTATATTGTGACTTAATTTCAAGGTTCACAGTATACAGTCGCTAGCCAATACGCCAACGCCTATTAACGGGTAGGAAAAAGTCAAATGTCACGATTTAACCGCCGACAACGACAGCTAATTGTTAATTCGCGGTGAGAATACTGCCAAGGGTGACGATCGTCAGTTGAGCCAAACCCGGAAGTCTACACCGCACCCTATCAAATGGATGACTTATCTTGCAACAACGTTCTCGACACTGTGATGTACAAAATGCGCATTTTGGTGGAATGTGCATACTATAGTTAACCCCTGAGGGATGGCCAGGCTGAGTTGACTTGGTTCGAGTAATACGCCGTTTACACGATGAAGCTGGCTCGACGAGCTGGCTCGTCGAGCGCTCGTCTAGCCAGCTCGTCGAGCGCTCGACGAGCGCTCGTCGAGCCAGTTCGTCGAGCCAGCTTCATCGTGTAAACGGGGTATAACTGGCGCACCTGTACGACGGTGCAGAGTCGTGCGGCTTTGAACGGCTTGCAGACGGCGATGTAGCGGTTGAACGCGACCAACACCGTCACCCAGATGGTGGCCGTCTGCGCGATGAAAGCCAGCGGCAGCAGATAGATCTTGACGACGACCGTCTGCTCCGTTGTCCGCAGTCCAGTGTACTCGAGGAAGTTGGTGACCGAGTAGAGCGGGAACGCCATTGCCAACATCATCGTATCAATCACCGACAGGCCCTATACAGCAGCAGCAGCACGCACCAAACTTGTACAACAGTGCCTAGCTACTCGGCGTCCAAATCGATTTATTCGCGCAAGTGCCACCAACGCAGAATATAATAACCTCACTACTTACTCCACTTACAGCTGACATAAGCTGCTTAACAGCCTCGCAACTCCAACTGCTGCGACGATTCTCTCTGCCATGCAACACTTCTCGGCAAAACAACGACCCGTAATTTGTATTCATCGCCATGCGTGCAAAAGAAAATTCAAATAATCCGTGTGCAGAAGTCAGCATGTGTGATATTTTTATTATCATTGTTGTTGCACTGCTTGCACTGCACTGTTATTCAGCTATTCGGCTATCTTCATAGCCGCAAGTGTGCGAAATAAACTCATTCATTCATTCAGCAACGTAGGCTTACTCTATAGTATTTTTAGCAAGTTTGAACGCTTGGCGTGATTTTTGATAAGCAACGGCAAAAAAATGCAATTTTTTTGGTGAGCCAAGCCCGAAAGTCTATACCCCACCCTATGAAATCGATGATTTACCTTGCAACAACGTTCTCTACATTGTGACCCACATAATGCGCATTTAGGTGGCAAATGTCAACCCTTTCTTTGGGACGAAGTAGGCTGTTAAAAAACAGAAGAAATCCTGCTGCCGAGTAAATTTGTAAATTTTTATGTTGCAATGCATTATCAAACAATTCGTATACCAGAATTGTTTTAAGAACATGTAAATTTGTTACACAAGTGAAGTGTAGGACTATGGAACGCTGTTTACGGTGTGTATAGTGTGTATACCTCACTTAATCGATTCTGACTTTCTGTACCTCTTGTATATTCGCAGAGATTTTGTTAGCCAAGAGGTGCACAGAACGCCCATACGTTGAACTTGGCAACGTGTACATCATTTATGTATGTATGTATTTATTTATTTATTTCAATGACAGAGCATACGCATTTACAATGTAACATCACATCCGGACAACAAGGCACAAATAAATGAACACTAACAGTTGCCCAGCTAACACATAGGCCTAAGAATACTAAGACAATAGACTAGGCCTATTAACATGATCAGTAACACCGCAGATATGCCGACAAATCAATGTCTTCAAGGGATTGGCTGAAACCAGCCTGAGAACTAAAGCAGACCGCGTCAGGCAAGGAATACCAGACATACACTGTATGTGTGCCATGCACAATGTGAATGGAAATAAATGCAGTGCAGGAGGTGTGTAGTTCGTCTTTGAAGCTACAGTCAGAAAGACTGCATACATGGGCGAGGCAGATGCAGACAGCACAGACCATTTAACCACTGTAGGTGAAGTAGCTTTGCCGTACTGTACTCATGATGCGGTGGCGGTTTGGCTCAGTTGGTAACGTCGTTGGTCGCATCAACGAAGTTAATAAACGCCGGGCCCGGTTAGTACTTGGATTGATGACTGTCTGCAAGCGGGTAAACCACCTCGGTATGTAACCAGCCACCCAGGTCAACTCAGCCTGGCCATCCCTTCGTGCGTAGGCGCTATAAGTACCAGCGAAAGCTGGGACGTAAAACGGCACACCGCGCGATGCACTAGCCCTGTATCCGTGGTCAGGCAGTGTAAACTGGTGTCTGGCTGAAGGCTAATGAAACTGATATCAGCACTGCTCTATGGGCTTATGGCTCGGGAAGGAGGGACCCATGATGCTGAAGATGATTCAGAGTAGATTGTCTTATTGACTATATAAGCCAATCAAGTGAGACCGGACCTCTCATGCAATTCGGTTTATCGCAGTTCCCATAATGCATCTGTAATATGCATTTCCGGTTTCGGTTTCTGCCAAATGTACCAAGAATTTAAATATTCATTCGTGTAGCATAGAATAAATATTTGTGTTCATTTATTAGCAGAAACCGGAACTGGAAGACACCTTATTACTGATGCATCATCATCATCATCATCATCATCATCATCATCATCATATTCGTTTAATAAAGAAGTTTGACATACTGCAAACTCACAGAAATGTGTTCGAAGAAAAACTACAGTTAGTTAAGTAAAAACGTTTAAAATGTTAAAAATGAATAGTAAAACGTTAAACATGAATAATAAAATGTTAAAAGTAAAAGTAGGTTTATGTAATAGAGGATTAGGACAATATGCATTTACTAATACAATACATGAATAATGATAGCAGAGACATGATGGAACAATGATGATGAGGATAATAGCAGTCTTTGAACAGACTGCATTATGGGAATTGTGATATATGGAGAACTTGGTCGTACCGGCAACCGCCGTTGAATATGATATCGCAGCACAATCAGCCTACGGACGGTCGTCGCTAATTACGTGCGTTGGAGGCTGCTGTAGCTAGCAATCCGATACGGATTGACCGATGCTTGGATTCAGCAGCTGTCCGCAGACCACAGCTGACCGCTGATCTATGCCTCGTCGTCAAGAGCAAACAGTGCGACTCACTGATTGCTGCAACTCCAATGTCTTCCGATGATGCGCTGTCATGTCGGACAATTAGATTCTTTATGTGCTGCATAACGGTACTTTCATTGCAGTTTTTCTCATTTCGTCTCCCTTTAAAACATTTTCAGTTCTTTTTAGTTTATGTGCTATAGATTAAACGGGCAGCTTGCCTGCCAGTTTTCCGGCGCAAATCACGCATCGTATCGTATCATATCTTGTCGGACAATTTGAATCAACCTATAAAGATGATGCTTCAGTACCGCACGCATACAGACGTGACCAAAACATTAAGCCACCACGTTATTGTCGTGACTACGTCGTAGGACATATTGCCCGATTTGATAAATTCGTTCACTGGCGCCCTCAGTAAATTTACAGCAAACTCACCACTGCAAACCTGACCACACCTCGAACGCTTAGCCTTCTGAAATACTAATGTTCGACTCCCGTGACTGGCAGTGACGCACAGTAATATAATTCGTAAATATGCATAATTACTGTCCGCGCGGTAGCAACGGACTGTATTGTGTTCGTCCGAGTTTTTTTTTCTCTGGGAGCACAATAACTCATGAACCGATGCACTCAGTTTGATTAAATGTATGTAGGCCTATACCTCGATAACCTCTAGAACCCTATTGAATTTCAAGGTCATGGGTCAAAGGTCAAGGTCACGTGGGTTTTGGGTGTTTTTCTGTGTGCGTGATACCGCGGCTACGCGCGGACAGTACTTAGCCTTGAGCAAGGCTTGATGATCTTGTATTTTATTTATTTAGTTAAGAAAGCAGCAAAAGGCACTGATATGCTACTAACATGCTGTGCAATAAACGAACAAATCACACTCTCCATAGCAAATATAGTAGAACATAAAAGTAGAAAGTCAGAGACTAAAAACTACAATAACAGAGTACATCTGTAAACCTAATTAAAAACTAACGTATTTGGACAAATTGCACAACAGCAGAGAATGCTTAAAACACTTTAGAGTAGACTACTGAATTTTATTACACCATTTTCAAGGTTGTTCCAGACTGCAACCACTCTCTCAGTGAAGAAATGTTTTCGGATATTTAACCTGGAATAATTCACGAACAACTTGTATTCATGTCCACGGGTTATGCTATCTGCTCTCAATGCAAAATACTCACCAAAATTCAAACCAACAAGACCAAAAAGCATTTTATAAACAAATATCATATCACTCAGCAGTCGTCGAAGTTCCAAACTCTATACCAAAAACACGCAGTCTATGAGCATAGGTGAGACTATTCAGTCCAGGTAGTCGCTTGGTGAATGATCGCTGCACAGACTCAACTTTAGCTATTTCTGCTGCAGCGTATGTGACCACACCTGGGAGGCGTACTCTAGCAGTGGCCTGACATATGGCATGAACGCTCTGAGCGAGGTATATCGATCTCTAGAGTGGAAACATTTGAAGATTAAGTTGGCTCTTATCCGTGCTTTATCATTAAGTCACGACATTGTTGGTAATAAGAGCAGCCAGACGCCGCGCGGCCAACTTTGCATGTTCCGTTTTGCTTACGGCTTGCGTGCGTATGTTGTGGTTCATTGAATTACATTGTCAACGTCCGTTGTAGCGTTCTGTCTACGATTATTGTATTATTGATACCGATACTGGTCGGTGGCGTGGCGTAGCGTTAACGCGTTGTGTCGAATCAACGAAGTTACTCTAAGGCGGGCCCGGTTAGTACTTGGATGGGTGAGTGTCTACGGGCAGGTAAACCATCACGGTACGAAGCCAGCCAGCTACGTCAACTCAGCCTGCTACCCTCCGTGGGATGACAAAATGAATTTCAGATCTCCGGCTGAGTAGTAATAAATGGCGATGGTGCATACAGTCACTATAGCTGTCTATAAGCGGATCTATTGGCTCAGGCGTGCTACATTCGTCAGATGAACCGGGTGAACTCTCACAGTGACAGCGCACTGCTACGACGACAGCACCGTACACATCGTCGTGGCAATTACCGGGTTTTGCATTAGGCGGTAACAACATCGGCGTGACAGTGTTCGACGGCCTACATATTAACGTGGCGTCATCATATTATCTGGCCAGCATGTTATCGCCAGGAACCTGAGCAGGTAGTTGACTTCTTTTGACGTTCGGCTGCACGTAGAGCCCTTATCGTTACAAGGAAGCATGAAGCTATCTATGATCATCGCAGTCGCATGACTAACAGCATCACAGGCGCTGCTACAAATAACGGGATCAGTTGATCATCGAGCAGCTCATCCTAAAGCGGGGGGAACGCTGAATTTGCGGGAGTGGACATTGCGGGAGTGGACAATTCGGCACGATGTGGCAGGGGTGGAAAATGCAGGAGTGGACAATGCGGCACCATGTGGCAAGGGTGGACAGTGC
>Ga0056124_1000671_pt1 | contig 11410 bp, 10 predicted proteins | sample WorMetHEROISLAND_2_FD_70069 | JGI IMG/M metagenome (GOLD analysis project Ga0056124, IMG submission 70069) | Marine gutless worms symbiont microbial communities from Max Planck institute for Marine Microbiology, Germany - Olavius sp. 4 HERON ISLAND | ecosystem: Host-associated > Annelida >... | reverse complement strand
ATAAAATCGGACGATTTTAGTGACAGACAAATTTGGCCAATTTTTGCATGACAGACGATAGATTTTTGTTGGCCGATTTTATTGGCAGACGAAATTGGCCAACTTTATCGTTCGTCTGACATCAGCTTTAGTCTTGGTGTCAATTTTTTGGTGTTGATCTTGTTCTAGAGTTATGTGGTTTTGGTGTTGAAGCCTGTGGCTTTGGACTTGGTCTGCAGATTTTGGTCCCATTTACATCACTGTTACTGCATCTGCTGATGTGTACTGCTGTGTTACAGATATGTGGTATTGGAAAAGTGTCTGAAAAGATGCTGGCTGCACTTGGCATTGTAACTTGTTCGCAGCTGCATGAACACAGAGATATTCTTTACCATCTGTATTCGCCATCGTCATTTGAACATTTCATGCAGATCACTCTTGGCATTGGATCAACACGTGTTGAAAGGTTCGTTTTTGTTCCAGTTGTGATTCTGTGTTCAGTTTTATACATGACTTCTCATCTATAAGGTTGATCAGCAATTGTTTTTTTCCAAGTTATTGTGATCCAGGACGTATCATTAGAGTGGGCAAACACTAAACTTCATCGATTCACCACCACCATCATCATCATCATCATCTCTCAACTCCCTTCGCTCTTACGTAGGACTTAAATCATGCCTTTTCTACAAATTACTGGTTGCTATTCATCTCTTGTGTTTATTTGAACATTTTGGGCTGAAATCATAATTTTACTGCAACTTATTTTCACTGTAGACTTCTCATTCCTTCCGGACTACTTTCATGGTACTTGTCTGTATCTGCTGGATTTTTCAAGCTTGTTATGTTCTTTGTTCGTTATCTTGGTTTTATTTTGTTAGACAAAACTAACTTCCTGTCAGTTTCTGAGTGCAGATCAAATTTATGGATCATGTTGTATATTTCAGCGCTGATCGTGTTTATTGTTGGGTTTGTGCTTAGGGATGGAGAAAGGAAAAGCATGAGTGTTGAACGGTCTCTATCAAATATTGTACTACTTGTATTTTGTAGCATTCTTACAGTGAATTTTTATAATTATTAGCTGTTCCCCTGACTACACATTGTACAGGGAGTTCAAAAGGTGGGGGGCGAACTACTGTCCCAGGGTACATGTGAATCACTGTCCTTTTAAATGGAGGGGATTGGGTTGCAATGTGAAACCCCACCACAGAACAATTTTGTGGATAAATTGCGTGGCATTATGTGTCTGTTTGTTAGTTTGACTTTGACATGTTTGTAAAGTAAAAGTAAAGTAAAGTTAGGTTATATTATAGTGCGCTCTAAAGCTTAGCTTAAAGCTTAGCTTAATCTAGCGCACTTAATCACCATAACCACTTAGCGGTCACATATTATAGAGGACACCGTCAAACCCTCTTGCCTGTCCGAGAAATTAAGCTAAAAGCATGCGCGCCAGTAATCATGAAACAATTTATTCTGTCGGGTCTGGGGATTGAACCCAGGCCCGCCTGATAACCGTTTCAGGCTCAGCACGCACTGTGCCAATGAGCCACAGAGACAAGCATGGAATAAGTGTGGTCGAACAACATTCCTTAACCCAACTGTAAAAATAGGGGAGGGACAACTGATTACATGGCTGCATGGTTCTCTGATCTTTACTGCAGACCAGACCAATGAGTGCAATTTAACATCCCACTTGAAACATCATTGGCCAGCTATTAGTGGAGTCGGTTTTAAGAAGCTGAGATGTTGGGAGACACTGAAATGAATGAAATGCTGTACAAAACCTAATTGTTAATTATATTACAATTATATTTTTGTATTTCAGAGTAGCTTATATTTCAATCATATCCGAACTTTGATGCTTGCAGAGAAGCTTATTATTCTTGGAGTGGTAAACCGCAAAAAAATTTCAGCCGACCTTACTAACATTCGTGCTTATGGTACGATGTGTCGTCTGTCTGTCGTCTGTAACGAAATGTACTGTGGCTAAACGGTACATCGTACGGGGTCGGCGATGGTACCAGATGCAGGAAGTAGTACGATCTGTATATTAAATAAGTAAATAAAAGATTGCATGTAGTGACAGGCATGTGGCGATAGGCAGAGTAAGATCAGCCTTCCCTAGTGACAGCTGAGCTTTTGTGTTACCTTGTCATTGAAAAACGTTCCACAAAAAATTATGTGATTATGCATTTGTTGTAATAGTTAATGTCTGGGTCTGGGATGAGTTCAGAATCAAATGGTCATCAGTGTCGGCTGTTCTTACTAACTAGCTCGTATTGTTCTATATGCTGACAGTTCTAAATGGTTCTGTCCATTATTATGCATTAATTTAGTTTTCAGTATAAGTGCATAAATAGTTGCATAAATGGTTCTATTCATTAATGGTTCTATTTATCGTTAAGCATTAATTTATTTTAAGTATAAACGCATAATTTACCGATTCATTGTGCATAGCCAGTTTTGTGACTGCCGTGCCGTGGTGCAATGTGGATTGCTTGTTGTGGTGATTAGGACATTTGGAAAGCTCAGTAGTCCGTCAGAGTTGTATGACAAATGTCGAAGTCTTTCGGAGTCTCTTGCTAACGACCTTCGCGAGGAGCGACTCGTTGTAAGTAATGCTGCTGTTGTTTTGTCAATTGCCCAGCGAGCAACTTTAGCAGATGAAAAGTGAAATTTGTTAACACTTATGACACTTGTCATTCACTCTGTGTGTAAGCTAATATATTTTGTGTTGTAAACTTTTTTTGTAAATTTAACTTTTGGTTGTTTTATTTTCTGTATTTGCCCGTGCCGTATTTTTGGCGAATACAGATGTTTATATTATGTTACATCTGTACTGAGGTGTGTACGCACAGTATCTGCAATCTAAAATGCCACATTTTATGAGAGTAGGCCTATATGTGATGCATATATTACGCAACTGCCTAGAAAATAGTCACAAACAGAAGTAGGTCAAACACAATGGTGTAAATCTGGCAACATTGTAATCATTTTCCTGGTCATTGTATTATTACTTGATGGTATCACAGTCACCACAGGGAAGCATATTTGTGAATAATCCAGCATCCTATAGATGACTGTTCATGTTGAATGAATAATGACTGAAGGTAAAATATTGGTCAGATCGAATCAGACTTCAGCTCTCGTGTTCAAGCACTCAGTTATTCAGCTCATTTCTGGAGATCAAGTCGTGAGTGCCAGTCGTGTGCATTACATACTGCTAAGTCAGATGCGTTTGTGTGTGTTGAAGGGTAAAACTGTTACACTCAAGATTAAGACCGTCACGTTTGAAGTACATACTCGTGCACAGACAATGGCTCAGTTCACCAACGACTCGCAGCAAATCAGCTTGGTCGCCAGCAGACTGCTGCGTACAGAAATAGACAACTCGGCACCAAGGCCTCTGGAACTACGGCTTATGGGTTAGTAGTTCTCTGCCTTCAGTAACTGGTTCACTCAACAGTTTTTTTTATTGTTCTTTGCCAAACGTTCCTATCTTCAGCTGCTTTCTTCAGATCAGTATAAATCTTATTTTCTGTCAAGTCATTTACCATATATGAGTGTCTTCTTTCCCTTGTCTTTTCCCGCAATATCCTTCCCTCTATCGTGCAGCATTTGGCTGTGCCTAAGTGAACTCCACGGGCTAGCAGTTACTGTACGTTTTATTCTGCTACTTACTGATCATCATAATCAGAAGATTCTGTTTTGTCCAGACAAGCTCCTTAGCTTTGGCAGTCTTCCTAATTGTGCCCCTTTGAGCTGCTGCTATGACTGTCGTTAGTTCTTTAGTCTTTCATAAACTTTCATGTATTGTGTTGCATTATTTTACAGATATACACAGTGGCCCAGTATTAGCAATAACCCTACAGATAAGTGAGTCTAAAATGGTTAATACCTGAGAGATTTTTATATGGAGACAATTATCCAGAACAAGGCTTAAAGTTTGTGCCCAAAGTGGCCACATTTGGACTCAATGCAGGCTCTTAGGCAGGTGCACCACTGCTTGGTCACCTTGTCAATAACAACGTAACCCTAATGTAAACAAACTATGACGTCATAACGACGTCACAATGACACTGACACTCTGACACTGTCACAATGACAATGACACTCACAGGTGCAGTCATAATAGTTGTCGGAGTAAATAATAGTAAGTTAGTTCAGTTTTTGATATTTCGTTGAAATCCATGAACTGCGAACTGAATTATGTGTGATTGAAGCGAGAGTTATTGCTGATATTGGGACACGGACATGGTGTAGATTTCAACAGCAAACGTGTGGTTTGCTAAGGCCAATGCCACAAAATATAGCAGCTGAAGAATATATTGTTCGTTGTTTAATTATGACACGTAGCTAAGTAGGATGGATAATATAGCTGTTTTGTGTCAGGTGTGAGGATGGCACAGCTGCGGCAGGAGGACTCGGCAACCATTGTGTCCATGCTAAGTCGTCGTTGCACCGATAACAGAAGCACATCTACATTGGCGGATGAAGCCGCTAACAACACATCTACTACGTCTGAATCAACTGGTTCGCAGTCCCAGCTGATGGCCGAGGAAGCCAGCAGAGAGTCCGGCAGTGAAGTAGCTGTAGTTCCTCGGTGTCCAGTCTGTGGCAAGAGTTTACTGTTAGTCGGCCGAGATGAGACACTGCTCAGCAGGCACGTTGACGAGTGTCTTAATCAGGCTGCTGTCAACGACCTACTGGCAAGTGAGAAGCAGACATCAGCAGTCAACAGCAAATGCAGGTGAATTGACTTGAGAGCAAATTCTCATGTCATCATTGGAACCAGTTGCCAGCTAGTCGGTGATGTAGTACTCGGGTTAGACTCGAGTTCTTATTTTCAGGACTTGGACTCCTAAAGGCTCATAACCTGGACTCAGAGCCACTGGAGACTGTATGAGCTGTATGACTTAGAAGTAACTACACCACACTAATTTTCGTGTTGCAAGTAATTTTTTGGGGGTATATGTTGTCTTGATTTGTAACGCAGTTACTTCAATACCGAATTTTATGAACAGTCTTTCTTGTCAAACTCACAGGGCTCTGACTTGGACTAAGTGGACTCAGCTATATCACTGCAGTGTATAGCACATAGCACAGAAGGCGGATTTTTTTCTACAGCTGTCCTGTGATTAATTTTTTAGTCTCTTATTCGGATGATTAATTACTTTGGTTGCACATTGATCTTGCCTTCAACACGTCTGATTCGTGCTGCAGTTAAGTAGATGTCGGCGTGCGACAGAAGGCCGTCTTGCTGCTGAGCGTTGGCCTACAGTGCAACGTTGATTACATTAAAAATTAAATAATGTGCAGAAGTTGAACTTCACAGTATAAATAGCATGGCTGCATGGGTGACGTGGAAGGTTTATCCTGAAGTTGTTCTTCGCTGATAATTTTCGTTATCTCATTAGTGAGATAGACGTGTGCAGTGATTCTTTGTCATCGCAGTAATTTTTTAACGGCATTTGTTTTTAAGTCACTGTTAATTCATTAATTTGTCATTTTTAATCACGTTTAATTCAACACATTAATTCCACAGCTTAAGGTCTTTCAGTTGCTTTGTCATACACAGTTGCATTGTATCTATTTTTTTCACTGAACTGCGAATTCTCTTGAACTTGGTTCATTCCTGAAGTTATCAATATTGCTTTTGATGACAGTAGAGTGCTGCATTATCTTGAAAACTGCAAAGTATTGATGTTTCGGTGTTTAACATAAGTATGTGCAGTAGTTCCAGTTTACAAGGTTTGACTGCTACAGAATGTAATGTTTTCTCTGCTTAGGTTGAAAGCACCACCGCCGACTAACAGCAAGTCCGCAGCAAAACGCCAGAAGACTGAGACATCTCTACATACACTTGATGCATACTTCAAAAAGCCAACATAATAACTACATAGTTGTTAATTAACATATTGTGTAAATGCTCGTGGACCATTCGTGTTATTCTTGTACAGTGTGTAATATAACTGTGAATGTTAGCAACAGACTTTAACTGAACATTTGCGATACTTGTAACAAGGATGACATTCAAAGTGATATTATATTGACGAATTTGTTTTTACTGTAAGCACGATGTAAATATCAGGTTGTACTTCACTTCTAATGTAACGGATGCCTGCAGAGAAAAAATATTAATATACCTGTATAATGAATAAATAGCAGTTTGACAACGACGCAAAAAAATTTCAGTTTCATACATTTGTCTTTGTGAGTATCACACTTTTCAACAACTAGTAAAGACAATTTTGTGCAACGTGAAAATCTCTGGGTGTACGTCACAGTTTATCATGGAGTCTTCACAACAGGCTGCATTACAGATCTTGTCTTGGCTCCTTACCTGCAACTGAAATTGGTGTCAACGTTCCTTTTTAGTTAGTTGTCTTTTTGTAATGCACTCCCGGTCCGGGCTCGAGTAGGGAGCGGCACTATAACTGCCATTTACTACTACTACTACTACCTTGGCTGGAGTAACTGGTGTGCCAATTTTCACTTCCAAAGGTCAAGAGGTCATAATTATTGCACGTCAAAAAAACTGCAGAAAATGATGCATATCTCACTTAAACACGGCTAGTACAAACACAGCTTCATCTAATTTATCGTTAACGCTTATGACTTCCGTCATGGTTGAGGTCAAGCCGCGTTTATGAAAATAAGTAAAGTGCTGTGTGTGAGATCAGCTAGTTGGATGGCCGCACAATATGTCGGCACTGGGCCGACATATACTTTCTGTTCATACACTCAATCAAACAACGTCCCACTAACTCAAGCCACCCAATGGATAGTTAATGTACAGGGAAAAAAACAACAGTCGACATATCTTGGTCAAATACAGCCGCATTTTGCAAAAATAAACAGCGAGGATCATCTCCTTTTTGAAGCAGTTTTTGACTTTGGCTGTTTTGTCTTCGTGCTGACAGTAGGCAGGCTGCCAATTGTTGCTGATAGTCCAGGCAGAACGTGGCTGAACCTTAGTAACGCGACAGCGATGTCTCGGGATTCCGATCGCTGAAAAGTGTACGTCTTCGGGAGGTCAAACTTCAGTTCAGCGACCACTTCCAGTGAAATGTTTCGCGATTTAGCGATCCTTGCAAAATGCTACACAAAATGCAACATACTTTGTATCTAATCAGTCAGCTGTGGTAGCATACAATAATTAACATAGTATGTGCCAGTTTTTGAAATGTTAATAGCATACCGTAATTCCTAACGGCAAGACAATATTATAACAGCAAGACAATATTATAACAGCAAAGTATGTAACTATGTGTGGACGAGCAAATTTTGGTGTTAACTAAATCCATGTCAGGCTGACACATGTTCCCATACCAAGAAAAATTTTCATATTTTATCTTCCATACATGGGAGGGCAACCATTGGGTTTGGCACTAATGTGCATTCAAGTATTACTTAATGTAGCACCAATAAATTATTCATTCTACACGAAATAAACATTTACATCTTTTTTGTTAGAAAACTTGCTGTCAGTTTTGGTGTTTCACCCTAACACCAGTGTAATGTAACCAACAAATGCATACAACAGTTTTCTTAGAAAATAATTACAATTTGTTGTTACCAGATACAAAGCTAAATATAGTTTAATGAACATTTTTAATCTACTAACATTTCACAACTGGCTATCAATGTATTGAATAATTTTGGTGCTCACAATAAATATTTTACAGGCATCAATCACTCCACTGTTTTTAGTACTGGATAGTTATTTAGTTTCAGTTTTTAATTTTTCTATGACTTCTTAGTTCAAGTTTTTGTTGTTCCTTCTCTCACTACTAGCCAACAGTTAACTTAACGCTATAATATACTATTTTTCGCCATGTCATAAAACTAAACTTGTAATTCAAAATGCAACAAAAATCGGTCAAGAATTATCTGTAATACTGGCAATGAGCAAGAACATAAACAGCAGTCACACCAGTGAACATAGCAGTGAAATGCGCCATCGGTACAACCTGTACTGTAGTAGTTTTATGCATCGAGTAGACACTGTTTTTTGCCAAGCTGAGAGCAAATATTAAAAAGTCCGAATCAGCACCTAAGCATAGTAGAACATCATCGTATAATTGCAAGGTGAAAAATAAAGGCAGCTGCATACTAGTGGCAGTATCTAGTTTACAGCAGAAAATGATACGTGTTTATGACTGTTATAGGATTACAAAATAACTATCTGTTCTATTTTGAGTAAAAAATTAACTTATAGTCAATCATTTTACAATGTCTAATTTTTCATGCATATTTATGAAACAATAATTGTATTCTGACTCTGACTCTGATACAGATGGACAACGACTACTAAACGTAAAACTTAGACGATTTCACGACACGTTTTTTTCCTTTTTGCCGTTTTAGACTTAGGCCATGTTAAAAATCCTTAATGTAATGTAATGTAGAAGTAGATTAGGCAACATTCTGCATTAAATGCGTACCAAATACTTTCTGTATGAAATTTAACAGATTATGCTAACTTGAAAGAAATTAAACTTTAACTTAAACATGAAAATTAATCATTAAATGAATAATGGTATCAAGATCGAAGATACCTTGCTGTCGTGTACCAAATGGTGGATTCATAATTACTGTATCAAACATATGAATAAAATGATGATCATCAAGTTTGGCCCACTCACGTACGTCCAACTCAACAATTTCGACATTGTTGAGCTCAAATTCCTCAACATTACGCTGGCATATTTTAAGTGCATCAGAATCAATGTCAAATCCATAACACATCCTGAAACAATTAAGACATCAAACAACTTAGTAGATTTCACAGATAATTCCCACCAGTCATCACAAATCATAAAACACCTATTAACTATTGATATTACCGAACCATCATGTACATTAAAATGATACACAGTGCAATAAACTAGACAAAAAGCCCAGCTACCACTTAGAGAACGGTGTATCAGCTTCGTGCCTTTCGTTTCACCATAATGCTACTTTTAAAAATTTGACCTTTTTGCGTTTAGTTATGGGATTTATAGCAAAAAAAACACTGCAACGGATGCACACAAATGTGCTCAGGTCAACTCAACCTCCTACCCTCAGCAGGACGGGAAATGAGTAGTAGCCTACGGGGTGAAGGCCTAGTGTGGCTGATTGGGGCGGTGGTATGTCTGCTATCTGCAAACCACGGGTCTAATTGTTCGCTGACATGGCCGCAATAGTGCACTACGGTATCATTACCTCATGCCAATCAGCTGCCACTTCCGAGATTGTAAAGCGCTTCTGGTCACGTACTCATGTAAGAAGCGCTATAACAAGTATCGTGACCTTTACCCTTACCTTTACCTTTAAGTGTAACACACCTGCTAACACATGTCTAGCACCTGAAAACATACCGTAATTTGTATTCCAGAGTGCGTAATGGCCGTTCAAGGTCATCCAAGGTCGTTGATTTTCACACCAACCAGAAGCGAGTATACAGCTTCCTATTAGTGATCAACAGTAATCACGGTCCTATCTCACACCATTTCTAAGACACGGCGACTAATTAAATTGACAATTTTCCCTACCCATGTCCCATTTAACACCCACGATCGGGGCGACTGCGTTCAAATTTCGGAAAACCTATAGAGATTCTGGAGCAGATTCATTCGTGAAGATTTTGTGATCCTACCTTGCTTCATTTTGACATGGCAGCAGGGTGTGATGGACAGACACACAGACACATATGCCATAGCTACTGGTAAGACGCCCTGCAAAAAATACACACCAGCCTATGCTTATTGCCTAGTCCTGACCTTTGACCCTTTAAGCTGAAGATTGACACACCTGTTACTCCTGCCTGGGAAACGTTTACACCAATTTTGATTTTTCTATGCCTTTTTGTTTTTTGATCTAGGATCCCATAACACAGACTGTGCAATCAAAGAGATTGATGGGCAATGTGGCCGCATAATGCAAACAGTGCAATAAAATAGCCACAAGAAATAACGCTGAAGTAACACAGCTTACTGTGCACCAAGTAAACAAGTGCCAACGGATAGCATTCCAGTCCCACATCCAACATCTGCAACTAGCTTGTCCTGGATATCACCATACCGGCTCTGTATGGTGTGCAACACGCAACCTGGAAAATGTACAACAGCTGAATAGGATGCATTCAAACATTTTGTATAAAATGTCATGTTCTAAATCTATTACCTCCACCAAAATTTTACAATAAAAATGAAATTTTATGAAGTTAATGTTACGTTATTCTGTGCCTAAAGTCGTTGTCGGTTCCCTATTCACTGGTGCAAACATTGGTGGCATGGCAGACCAAGTTGCCCAATCCTTTCTCGATTGCAGCAACTCCTTTGTTGACAGATTTGTCCACTCTTTCATGTCGTTACACCATGGTCTCCAAGGTCTACCCCTACCATGAGTGCCTTCTATCATTCCTGTGATGATATTTCTCCCAAGTTTTCATCTTCCTTTCTCATAATGTGTCCGAAGTATCTGAGTTTTCTATCTACAACTGAACTCCATATGCCTACCACCTTTCTGATGTAAGTACATAAAACATTCACTGCAACCATTTGAAAATATTTCATCTCACACATTATAATATTCAAATAAAAAAATGCATGGTTCTCTCTTACAACTAGTCAGACAAAAATAAAAAAATGGCACAGGTTTTCAGAAAATAAACTGCTGTTCATACCGAAAATAATTTCACTTTGTTATGCACGACAGCAGGAGCAGGTACTAGCTATGGTAATTCTGTCTGTCCATCACGATCCGGTACCGAATCAAGCCCAGGCGAGATAGAGACTCCAGGTTTTCACCATATGATAGCCTACAGTCTCTAGTTTCTTACGAGCAAATTTGGTGCCGCTGGATGAGGAGATTCCCCCCGAACGAGGGCATCAAAGAGGAGTACCCCCTCATAAGAAATCTTTTTTTTACCACTATTAGCTCGTCTAGCGTGAGAACGGTTGCAGATAGACACAGACTTGCAGCATATCATAACAAGCACTGATGACGACCTTTCCACTGGTACTAACATCGATGACCTTGAACGACCTTGAACCCCTAAAATAGGCGTTTTAGTGAAATTTTCGAGAATTTTTAAGAGAAATTAGCCGTCCTCGACTAAACTACGTGGACTACATCGAGAGGCTGACTGGAACGAAGACTGATGAACGCGTGGTGGCGTCACAAGACCGTGAAGCCTGGCGTGAACTTGTGGTCACGTGCGCTGATCTACAACCAACCAACTAGACAGAAAGAGACAGGGAGAGAGCGGATATTATACCCATGGCCAGATTTGTAATCCTAACCGCGAGTATGACTTACCCGCGGCAGGGCTCTATATCCACTTCGGTCCTTAGCCACTTCGGTCCTTATCCACTTCGGTCCTTTTTATAAGGACCGAACTGACAAAGGACCGAAGTGGCAAAGGACCGAAGTGGATGTCCAGATC
>Ga0056124_1000670_pt1 | contig 11422 bp, 7 predicted proteins | sample WorMetHEROISLAND_2_FD_70069 | JGI IMG/M metagenome (GOLD analysis project Ga0056124, IMG submission 70069) | Marine gutless worms symbiont microbial communities from Max Planck institute for Marine Microbiology, Germany - Olavius sp. 4 HERON ISLAND | ecosystem: Host-associated > Annelida >... | reverse complement strand
CTGAAGTCTTGTATGTCCAGTTCGGTCCTTTTTTTAGTTCGGTCTTTATCCACTTCGGTCCTTAGTACCGATCTGGACATCCACTTCGGTCCTTTGCCACTTCGGTCCTTTGTCAGTTCGTTCCTTATAAAAAGGACCGAAGTGGATAAGGACCGAAGTGGCTAAGGACCGAAGTGGATATAGAGCTTACTGACAATGTAGCCTAATCAAGGGTTGTTAAAAATAGATCAGCTGATCAGCTCAGCTCAGCGGATTCAACCGACCCGTTTACTACATACTTCGGCAGCACGTCGATTCGGCCGCCTTGGGTACAAAGTTTCTTGACTTCTTCACGTGGGTCCGAAGTGTCCTTCGGTCCTGAAGCAGTGACACAATTTTATGCAAGCTGAGGCATCGAGGGGGGTATGGTGTGGAGCCTGACTTTGGTCTTTGATAGGATAAAGAGCATTATTTATTGTTTATTATTACTTACTTCTACATAGGCAGCCAGAAATTGCAGTTGGGAGGGGCAGTGCCATGCTATGACATACTCTGGCCTCTGAATACCCCCTTTGTCTGGGGCTTTTCTTGGGCCAGACGTACTGAACAAGTGAACATGTTTAAATTTTCCACTCAGTTTTTACATATTAACTATGCGGTATATCCTTAAAGTTTAGTTGAATGTGTTAGTGGACACCAAGTGTTTACCTTTGTCAGGTTTGATATTTTTGGCATATGTCTCAAATCACGATCAGCAACTAGAGTTGACTGTAATTATGATGATGTAACAGAAACTGCTAAAAGTGATGTTTTGTTGTTGTATTCTAGAGACAGACGTAGTTTGTTGCTGATAGTGGACCATAATGAGTGGAAGTGATAACCAGGAGAACTTGGCTTGGCAGGCCAACAAGTCTTCAGCTGAATGCCACCGGTATGTTGCTGCCACCCACTCACTGGCTGTTACAAACACTGGTCATCATTACATTCAGTTTAGCCTAACAGTTGGTCTATTACAGACTGTTGTTGTAATTTCTCTCGTTTAAGCAAATGCATTTTACTTGATAAATGAATATGTTAAAATTGATATTCCTGTTAATGGAGAATAGAAGTTCCCATGAAAATGGCAATGGTAACGTATGCCAGTTGGATAGTACGAATTCATGGCATTGCAAATGAATTTAAGGCATATAGCAAAAATGTCAGAATAAAGCAATAGATTCATATTTGCTTACTTATTAGGCATGTATTGCTCGTTTAGTTAAGCAGCAATGATCGTGGTAATAAACAGCTGTTTTCTGCATTTCAGTTTTTGTGCAGAAATGTGAAGTTACGCAGTTTTTCTTAGTACATGTGCATGTGTGGTAGTAAATGTCATGATGCTGTGTTGAATGCAGATTCATGCTGAACCATGAGCTTGCATGTGACATTGAGTTCTCTGTCGGAGTGAACGGTGACATCGTCCGTGCTCACAAGTACATGTTGGTCTCGCGCAGTCCCGTGTTTTTTGCCATGTTCTATGGCAGCGTTGGAACAGAACATCACAATGGACCGCTCAGCATACCAGACACCACTGTTGAAGCTTTCCGCACCATGCTTCAGTCTGTTCACTCGTGTACTACTCGTATTATGTTTCATAAATCATTAGTTGATTTGATTAGAAACTTGATTATAAATAATGGTGGAATTGGTCACAGTTTGTAAGACTGAAAGTGAGAGAAATCTAATGATATTTGAATTAACCTAATGTTTTGAAGTTAATTACCTTTCATTTTAGATTTATATTTAACTGGTTATGTGTTGCAAATCTTACTGAAGTAAACTGACTTAATACATCTTATAACATCTTTGTAGCACGAATGCACGAAGGCTGTTAATTGCAGTTGACATGTTGCAAATGCAGTGACAGTGGTTACATGTCTGTTTGTGTCATTGATGTAGACTTTGGCTAGCACATTTTCAGATAATATTTGGTGAAACATTTTAGGGTTAGAACGATAGCACGAAAGCAATATCTATTGTTGTAAAATATTACTGGGTCCTGTCGAGTGTCGATACCCGTACCCAACACCAATACTGATACGGTACACAGTCAGTGAAGCACTGTGATCATTATCAACAAGTGACAATGTACATTAGGTGTTGGCATCATATGTCAAAGATCAAGGTTATTTTTTGTTAGTTGACCAAAGTTCACGGAATTGTTTCCATTGAGCGCAGAAAAAATCGTAGTTGCTAACGCTGTTTTTCGCTTGTCGATTGCTTGATCCGTTCCAGAGATATTTGCGATCAAAGTCTACAGTTGTCCGAAATCTAGTGCACTGTTGATAACTCATGAACCGCGGCACTTAGCGTGATGAGATTTTGCGTGCACATGTACCTTGACAACCTCTACAACCCTATTGAATTTCAAGTTCAAGGTCACGTGGGTTTTTGTGTTTTTCTGTGTGTATGATGCTGCGGCTACTAGCGGACAGTACTCAACCTTGAGCAAGGCTTGTTGATCTTGTTTTTAATTGTTTTGTTGGTGCGTAGGTTCATGTACTGTGATGAGTGCAGTCTGAGTGGTGACATTGTCCTGCCTGTGCTCTACACCAGCAAGAAATACATCCTGCCTGCGTTGACGCAGCTCTGCACCAAATTCCTTGAAGACAACCTGGATGTCGACAATGTCTGTATCATCTATGAACAGTGCTTGCAGTTCGATGAAGCTCCAATACTTGACATTTGTCGTTTGTTTATTGAGACTCGCACGGAGGAAGTGTTTGCATCAGAAAGTTTCAAAGATCTCTCACGTATGTATGCTGTCTTCTGGTATGGGTGTTATTCTTGTTCATAGAAATGAAGATAGGTCTATGCAAAATGAACTTTTCTAACACATGTAGAAATGCCAGTGAAAATTACTGTGATGCAAAGAAGTCGCAAACTCGCAATTCATGAAATTGCAGACATATTAAAAATGTGTATTAACGTGGCAAAGCCAGCTGTGATAAGGGAATAAATTTATGTTTTCTTACTCAGTAAATGTTACTGCTGATTTACTTCAGCAGTGGTCGGTAATCCCTTTGATGGTGTCACTTCAGTTTCCCCCTTTATAAGCTCATAATGATCAGCTGTATTACACTGTGGGTTTTTTTGTGATTATAGCTGCACTAGAATGGTATAAATCGGAAAAAAACAGAAACTGAAACTGAAATCTTTTAGAAATTGAAATTACTGTGTAAAGTAGAAATGGTGTTGAATATTGAAACTTGCACTGATATTGTAGTGTTTAACTTTAAGTCAAGAGTAGCATTCTTTTTCATTTAGATAACAATTTAGATATTTATTACTTGAAGCTACAAACCTGTGGCAGTTGTTGGAAGTAGGCCTTATGTATGTTATAGCAAGCACTCAGACTTGTTCTCTTTGACATCCACTGATAAACTGCTATACTGATTAATTGCTGTGTTAGTGGCGTGGCTTAGCGGTAGCGTGTTGTCTGATCAACAAACTTATTCTACGCAGAGCCTGGTTAGTATTTGGATGTGTGACTGTCTGCAGGCAGGTAAACCATCTCGGTACGTAACCAGTCACCCAGGTCGACTCAACCTTCTCCCTTATGTCTGGTGGTAAAATGTGTATCAGCTTGTGGGCTGAGTAGTAATAAATGGCGATGGTCCATGGTGAATGTAGTACGATAGCTGCCAGTTTTGGTGGGTCTGCAGCTTAGGTAAACTGACTTCGTCAAAAGGCCGCCTGCGCTCATGCTACATCCGTCAGATGAACCGGGTGAACTTTGGCAGTGGCAGTGCTACAATGAGAGCAGCACAAAACGTTCTCTGCTATTACTGATTGCATTCGTGTGGTCTCATTTTCTTTATTGCCCTGTGCGGTACCCACGAGCAGCAGAATAGGCCTGATCCATTTTCTTAGCTGGATAGTGTAAAAGGTTCCTAAGCCAGGTTTTTAGTTTTGTGTCATTTGTGGGCTTGTCTCTGTGAGTATTTAGTTTATTATGTTTGTGTGTGTGTGTGCATTATTATTGTTATTTAGTTGTTGTGTTATTGGTTTGCTTTGCTCTGTGTGCTAAATTTTCGTTGTCAGCTCCAGTGCAAGTGATTGCCTGGAAACACTCATCCCAGAAATGATCTGGATTGTGCCGAGTGGGACGTAAAACTCGGTTTTCTCAAGTGCGGTTTGCAATTGTATAATTTGTAATTGTTGCAGACAGCACGGTGGAGAACGTCGTGCAGTTTCCGTGCCTGTCGGTCACTGAGCTGAAAGTGTTCCAGGCGTGCTTGGCATGGAGCAGCAAGGAGTGCCATCGTCGCGGCATTCCAGTCACCCCAGACAACCAACGCAGCGTCCTCGGATCCGTTCTGTCTCATATCAGATTCCCGACCATGACACTGATGGAGTTTGCACAGGATGTGTCCAAGACCAACGTGCTGACGACCGACGACCGATGTGCCGTGTTCGAGTACATCGCATGTCGTAGCGATGCTTGTGCCTGCTGTGACAAGCAAGTAAGAATCAGAAACATATTTACATATTCTATTCTCTGTAAGCCTGTACCGGTGTTACTGTTCAAATACGTGAGTGTTATGTAGGGTTACATTATCTTTAATCCAACTGTGTATTTTGTACAGTATTTTAGGGCTTATTTTTTACTAGGCCTAGTTTCTACGCATGACAGCACATAATGCTAAGCATGTACTACCTATCACAATTCTGTCTGTCCTGTTGTCTGTCTCATTCCAGTTCTGATCCAAGCCCGGGTGAGACAGTGATGCATGGTTTTTACAGTATGATAGCGTAGACTAGAGTCTCTAGTTTTTGTGAGCAACCGTGCCACTGGGTGAGGAGATTATCCTCGAATGAGGGCATCAAAGAGGGGTATACCCTAAGAAATCGTTATTTTACTGTTATAAATCGTCTATCGTGAGAACTGTTACAGATAGACAGAAACTTGCTGTTTATCATAACAAGTACTGCCGATGACCTTTGCGGGGGTACCTACATCAGTGACCTTGAACGACCTTGGACTCCAAACTAGGCCGTTTTAGTGAATTTTTCGTGATTTTAGGCTGCGACGCACGTATTAAGAGTGAATTGCATCGAAATCACTGGAGATAGACCTACACCACCTGCATATGAAATTTTCTGCATTAAACATTGATTTTAACAGTGTAAGTTTTCACCCCCTAGGTTCAAGGAATCCTCTGTACGAGAGCATCAAATTTGGATACCCCCTTCAGAAGACGTTAATATTATTGCATGTTGTACTGACTGATATTGCATGTTTCTGATATTCGCGAGATGGCAGCATCGATGCTGTTGTGCTTCTCATGAGTATTGACTCAAATTTCTTGTTAACACTATTTAGGTCTAGTTTACTTTTTTGTAACATGGTGCCAAAATTGACAAAAGTGATATCCAATCACGCTTCCGCAATATGTGTATTGTGTAGGCATAGAATATTTACAGGGTTCATGCAGAGTCTGGAAAATCCTGCAATTTTAAACATCCTGGAACAAGGCCTTGGCCTGGAAAGCCGTTGAAACGTCCTGGAAATATTATGGAGTCCTGGACTTTTTCCAAGGTTAACTGTGTTCAATCAGTTAGCTGAGTAAAATTAATCACTTTGTTTTGAGCTGATTGGTGTGCTTAAAGCACTAAGCCTTTGTCCTACTATGGATAACACCAGCCATGTTCACAGATAGTCCCGGACGACGACGTGGATTTTATGGGTCAACTAAACCCCACCCAGATGAATTGACCATTTTGTCGGAAAACACAGTATTTTGGTCCTGGGAACACCTGGAATTTTGCTTTTTGGGTCCTGGTAAGTTCTGGAAAACAGTGTTTGTAAGTCCATATGAACCCTGTTTAATATATGGTAGTGTCTTTTCTGATCTGATTGTTAGATGGCTTGGTGGCTCAGTGGTTAGGGTGTGGTTCCATGGTCGCAAGTTTGACTCCTGGCTGGTCCACTGCCAAGTAACAACTCTGGGCAAGTTGTTCACACCTGTGCAAGACTGTCACTAAGCAGTATAATTTGGTACCGGCCTAACCACCGGAAAGGTATATGGGAGAGGTGTGGCTTACCGTCAATATAGCTGAGCTGTGTTTGCAGCTCACTGCTGGCTCAGGGACAGCAAATGAGATGGGCACTGAGCCCTAGAGTCACCGAGCTGTGAGAGGGCGATGTTGACTATGCACGACTTCAGCTTTACTTTTATCTGATTGTTAGGCAGCTGTAAAGGAAGAGGCCGATGATTCAAAGCGGGAAGTTTCTCCGATGGTTGTCAGTCAGATGTCACCGCTGCGGTTCCCGACGTCTCCTCGCGTGTATCCTCTGCCACTCATTCTCAGTCGCTTCACGTCGTTCTGTAAGAGTGGCATTTACTCGGGTGACTGCAGCATGATGCGTCTACGCAGCGACCGCCCGGTTCAGATCCGCGGCTTTGGTGTCAGTGGTTCCATGAGTTGTGATCCTCTACATGAAGTGTCGATCAGTATCAAACAGGACAGACAGCTGGTCTGTAATCAGTCGGTTACAGTGTCCGATGACATGACAGGTTGGTCTTCTGTTCAGTGTAGTAGTTGTAGCTGTTGTAGTAGTAGTGGTGGTGCTGGTGGTTGTAGTAGTTGCTGGTACATGAAGTGTCGATCAGTATCAAACAGGACAGACAGCTGGTCTGTAATCAGTCGGTTACAGTGTCCGATGACATGACAGGTTGGTCTTCTGTTCAGTGTAGTAGTTGTGGCTGTAGTAGTAGTAGTAGTGGTGCTGGTGCTGGTGGTTGTAGTAGTTGTTGGTGTTGTTGTCATTGTCGTACTCATGATGCCCTTCATGAAATGTCAGTGAGTATCATACGGGACAGACAGCTGGTCTTTGACCAGTCACTTACAGTGTCTGATAACGTGTTGAGAGTGTTAGTGGTAGTAGTGGTGGTAGTTGTAGTAGCAGTAGTAGTAGTAGTAGTAGTGGTGGTTGTCGTCGTTGTTGTCATCGTCGTTGTCGCAGTAGTAGTTCAGGCAGTAGTTCAAGTAATAGTAGTAGTCATCATCGTTGTTGTTGTTGTTTCTGTTGTTATTTGTATACTAGTATTTTACAGTGGAATACTGGCACTAATGGCATGGATGCAGACACAATTAGCTTCGAGTTGTATCTTGTGGACGATCATAACCTCATTTTTGTCGTGGAACGTTTTTAACTTTAGTGTCCCCCAGACATGGATTTTGAGTGCATCTGAGGAGTCTGTATGGTCAAATTGAGCTGACTGGCTAACTCACTGGATCTGTAACTGGGCTATCATATGTAGTGGATCTCTCATCAAGTGGTATTTCAGAAAATTTGTGTGTAGATACAATATGGTTAGATGGTGGTGCATGTGGGTATAGTTGACAGTAGGCACAGTGCGCAGAAAGCACCAGTTTCACAGCTGTTCTGAGGACCCATGAGATGTAGGAACCTAGCTTCGCTTGTTTATTCACTATGTTGCAGAATAGTTTCGTTTGTATTCTTCAAATTGTCTCACTAAAGACTCAATAACCAAATGTAGGAAGTGTATAAGTAGATGTGATAATGATTAAAATATTTTTAGAATTAACAATTAATTAATCGTTCATTTTGATTAAAAGCTAACAGTAGTAATTGCCAAAGAAAATGCATTTTCTTGTTTGCCAAATTTTTCAGTTATTGAGCTACAAGCTCTCACAGATGCAAGGTGGCACAATTATTAAGTGTTTTCTTAACACAGTTTTGTAGACCAACTGAAATGTTGACTTTTTCTTTAAAAAAAGATGATCGAGATGATTTCAGATGCTTATCATGATGTCATTGTATCTACTTTATAATATTTTATTGACGTGCCTTTAATCAATTTTTAACGATTACAATTTTACTAATTGTTGAAATTTTTGTAGCAAATTTCTAAGAATTAATCATGTGACAAATTGTTAATTTCTGCAGCTTTAGCTATGAGGTTTGTCATATTGTGACAAATGAATAGGCACAAGCAGTCTCATTGGTCCATGCTGAATCACTGAAGCTACAGTGGACTGCTGACTGTCCAGGGCATTATTCATTATGTCATATCCAGTGATGTGCTGATGTGAATGAATCCTGGAAAATGATCCAGAATCTGCAACAAGAATCCCGACTGCCGCCAAAATCTAAAGGCTTTGCGTGTACCTAGCAGCAGAAATTAACTGAAGTTACTGAACCGAAATCTGAATTCAATTTAGTTGAGTCTGCTGAGTGACGTAACTGAACTGAAATACCAGTTCAGTTGTTGTGTGTACTGTGATGATTGTTCCTTCTTGGGATTCCCTTGTCTTCTTGTATGTTTATTGTGTTGCCGAGAGGCCGGGAAAACACGAGACTCTAACACTGGGTTCTCATAATCTGCGCGATCGGTGCGCGCCTATATTAGATGACTTTCCTTCAGCAACGCACGCATGACGAAGAGTGTCAATAGCTACTGAGCGGCGTCCTACGCTATTGACTGGCCGCTGCTACTGCGGCCATTAACCCCTTAACTATTGGTGTTGGATATTAACACTATATCTATATCAAGGCGACAGTATTTCATTTAGCAAGGTGTACTAAGCAAGTTCAGTTCGGTTTATTTCTCTTCGCACACTGTGTGTGTATGTGTGTGTGTGTGCAGGCGAGCCAGTGAGAGTGTTTCTACCTGAGCCGCTGCTGCTGCAGCCGTCACTGTGGTACACGATCATCATCACATTTCTGTTCCACGGTGAACGCGAGCAGGGCAGCTGTCGGCGCGGCAAGGGTGGCTCCAAGTCCATTCGCAGTGAGGGAATTCTCTTTGAGTTTGATCGCTCTGATTCCGGGAGTCTTATTCCCGAAGTTCTCTTCTCCCGAGCTTCTTGAATATGTGTTGTCAAAATGTCTTGCTTTTAGTTTTTAGTCTCATTTTTCTTAATATTAAGCAATGGTGTCTCTTCAACTCCATTGAGATTTTTTTTTATTTGGATGCTTTCACTTAGTAACTTTTGATTTGACTGCTCTGATTCCAGCAGTCGTATTCCCAAAGTTCTTTTCTCCCGAGCTTTTTGATGCCATTTTATCAAAACTTATTGGTTTTACTAATAAACTGTGTAAGAATTAATCAAGTTACAACCAGCCTAGGGGTTGCAATTTGTTGATGAATTGTTGTAGTTTATTAGGCAGTGTTTCAGCGTATGACTTTGTTCAAAGGTTTGTTGCTTTTAGTTTATTTTAGTTTCCAGATATTGAGTAATAATGTTTGCTGAGATTTTTTATTTGGAAATTTTCAATGAGTACGATAAATGTTTTACTCGGAGGAAAAATGACACTGTGATACACAGATGCTACTAGTATTGTTGAGATCTTCGTGAATGGGTTAATATTGTGTAACTGGCAATCTGCTTCTGTGTGCTTAGCCTTGTCGATATCAATGTGTGGCTGAACTTTGTTCTGCTACGTCAGTTGACTTTTGACTTATATTGGGGATTTCCATCCAAAATCGGGAATGGATGTTTTTGTCAGACAGCTGAGAGCAGCTGTGCCTGTATTGCAAAAAGCAGACAGTTTGCTTAATTGAAGTTCAGTGTTTGTCACAGTCTTATCTGTCGCAGAAAAACAAGTTTTATACCGGTTTTTGCAGTGCAGTATTGTTTGTGAATGTGTGATTCTTATGTTTATGTTCCTGCAGTGGTAATCTTATTGTAGTTATATAAATAACGTGATATCAGACTATATTTCCTACTGATTACAATCGTTATTGTTCATCACAGTTGTTTCAACACTGTTGCACTTCGTGATGTTTGACCATTATGTGACATGCATCAGTTCTTTTGTGCACAGTAGGTTCTAGCTTGTGTAGCAGTTGAATCTATTTGCTGTTCGTTCTGTCCTGCACATGGTACTATTATCCTATTGTTTTGTACCATGCTCTCATCGTACCTGTTTTACCCGTTCAGCGAGGTTATATTTTTACAGCATTCTGTGTCTGAGTGCTCACATTATCCAGAATGTCGCAAAAAATTATGATCAGAGTTTTTGGAAGTGTTTGGCATGGACCAGGGATGAAGTAGTTAGATTTTGGCGGTAATCTGGATTCTTTGATGCATTCTGGATCATTTGCTAGACCTTTACGAAGTGGGCACAAAGTGTCATTTTGCCATGTATTCAGTGCGTTATTAATTTCACGAATGTCTTGTCGTTTAACGGTACTAGTCACCCAAGCATCGTATGATTGTAGTGGTCGTATTTGTTGCCCATAATTCATTGTTTATATATATATATATATAGCCAATCCAGTGTCGTTTGTCTTGCATTTCCTGTAGTTTTTTAGTTCCCGTTTCGTTTAGTGATCATCTTCAGCAGTGATTCTTCAGCTGGCCTGTATTTAGTTTTAACAACAATTTGCTGACTCGTTTTGTGCTCCACTCTTTCTCATTCACTTCTATTTCACGTCTTTAAGCCTACATTTCAGACGCTCTTTTATGGATGTCTCCTTTACAGAAAGTTCTGACTTCCTCATATCAAGCTGTGAACACTTTCATCAGAATTTTCTTTGCTTCGAGGCTCATGAATGATTCCAGAGTTCTCATCTTATAGTGCCTTATGCTACTTTTCTAGCCGTTACTTTTCTTTTCAAGAAAAATGTTGTATAATCAGATCACCGAGGTCAGCTGTATGAGTGTCCTCTTTTACCATTGCTGAAGCCAACACTTTGGAATTATTGTTTTTATTCCTTAGCACCACCTTTTTGTTGAATTGTACAATAAAGTGTGTCCATTTATTTAATTAATTTCAATGCTACGGAAGACAGTAATTTGACGCTTTCACTGTTTTCGTACAGCAGAATTGTGCTTGTTTGCATTGCTGTCGACATTATGTGACAGTGACTGCTAGTTTGTTGGTTTTAATTATTACATGTATACCGTGATGTGAAAAAGTGTGTCTTGTTAATGACTTTTGCATTTTTGCATACAACTGTCAACTATCAATCTGAAGAATCTCAAGACCACACCAAGCATACCACAGGCACTACTGGCTTCATTTTGCGTACAGAATCAGCTTAAGTCTTACTTTAGTTCCACAGTCAAGTAGCCCAGCCAGTAATTTCAGTTCTGACTTATGTGATCGGTAAGTCGAGTTAGAGATAGTCTGTAGGGTCCGACCGACGACAAATTACGAGACCAAGAACAAGATCAAAAACGTCGAGACCAAGATGTACCAACGTAACCAGGTTGCCAACCATGATCATTCAAGACCAATATAGGGCTCAATTCTCGAAAGGTCGTACGACCGATGTCGCGGTAAAGGCAGTACTTGCATGGTGCCAACTGTCAAGGTTTTCATGGACTCGGTCACTCGGGGCGAAAGTCTGTCAGATCAATTATACTTGCCCTCGCAAAGCTTGTTTCAAGTCGTTAACTGCAATGCAAACACAATAGCATGTCT
>Ga0056124_1000668_pt1 | contig 11436 bp, 10 predicted proteins | sample WorMetHEROISLAND_2_FD_70069 | JGI IMG/M metagenome (GOLD analysis project Ga0056124, IMG submission 70069) | Marine gutless worms symbiont microbial communities from Max Planck institute for Marine Microbiology, Germany - Olavius sp. 4 HERON ISLAND | ecosystem: Host-associated > Annelida >... | reverse complement strand
CTGTAATATAACCTAACTTTAACTTTACTTTGCTTTACTTTTACTTTTAGTCAGTTTTTATGTGGAATGTAAGTATACCTGAAAACGTTTGTGTGCTGTTTGACAGTTGCGATGGTGACAGGCACTCGATACAGTGTCATTATTGTCTGTGATAGCATTGACTTTGAACAGTTTGAGCGGTTGCTAAAGACATTTTTGCTCAGATGTTGAGATCGTGGCACATTGTGACTGACTGTCTATGTCTTTCAAGTTTTCTGACTTTCTTTACTTACTAAACTGTTAAGAGAAGAGCATAATTAGATGGATATTTGGTGGAACTAGAGTACACAGTAACTGTGCTGAAGCATAATAAGTTATACAAGTTCATCAAACTACAACCTTTTTGGTTAATTTGTTTATGTTTCGGCAACCGCTGCTGCTTTCGTAGGATCTGCTTTAGGGACACAGGCAAAGCTTTTGGGGTGCAGCTGCGGGAGCATAGACAGGAGGTTGATGTAAGGGCACGAAGCATCAGCAAATTCATGAAAACGGAACAAAACAAGTCTGCAGTCACAAACCACGTCATCTCTCTCAACCACTGGGACTCTCAACCACTATAGACTGGGGCCGTGCCAAGGTGATCGACAGAGAAAGCAACAGGATGGACCAACGGTGGATCAGGGCAGAGATACACATCAGGAATGAACAAGACAAGTCGATGAACTGAGACGATGCGTCCTTCCAACTTCCTCCTATCTATGATTACTTACTGTTCACCATCTCTCTGAACCACATTATAGACTGGGACCATCCCAAGATGATCGACAGAGGCATCAGCGGTTGCCAAAACATCAACACATTAACTAAAAAGGTTGTAATTTGATGAATTTGTGTAACTTGTTAGTTACTGTTTCAAGCTATGAGTATATTCAAAGACGTGTGCTGAGGCCTGTCACTTGTGCCAAACAGGAAGGCCATGAGACCAGTGCTGGCAGCAATGCTATTCGCAAGTCAGTGAAACTTCCAGGTGCTGACTCAAAGACTTCTTGTGGTGAGTTATTGATTGGGTGTCCTTTGTTTTCATTCATTCTGATTCTTGATAGTTTCAGCAACTTAACAGAAGTGTGGTAGTTAAGTTTTTAATTCTGCAGTTTTGTCACACAGCTTGTCACATGAAGTCATTTGTTGACATTATTAACAGAAGACGATGATTCCAGATTTGCATTTGGCTTTTTGAATTATGCTGCTTATGCGTTTTCATTTATATCATGTTGATTGAATGTTTAACGTTTCATTGATGAGTTGTCTGATTTAACTAGCACAATCTTGTTTACTAATTTTAGGCTTTTAAGTGTTTGCTTTCACTGCAAATACTTGCCATTTATTTGGGTAGATGCTGCAGTTTTCTGCTCATAAAATATTAGTTGTAGTTATGCTCACAAAGCTTACATCGAACAGACATTGAGCTTGCATAATGAAAATAACTATGACTTTCAGAATATTTTTCTTGCATGTTGTTTAAGACCTTACCTGGATTTTCATTTTTTTCTACATGATTGATAGTAGAGGATCGGCATAAGAGTCCGGACAGAGGGCGTCTGCGGTGGGGAAATGTTGGGCTTAATGCCCAGATGCCGTCTCGCAAGTGGAAATCTATGCATGACGTGACTGGTGCAAAGTCGGCATTTTCTCCGGCAAAATTGTCATGTCCCAAGACACCGCCAGCAGTTCTTGGTGATAAACGGATTGGCTCGAATTACCGGAGAAGTTCGCCATCACCATTGCGCTATGGTATTTGAGAGTTTTGAGCCAGTGCTTTGTGGTGCTTCCTGGTGCTTGCTGGTATCGTTTTGTGGGCTGAGATGTGCTGCAAAAGATTTCCCTCTGCACGTTTGAATCCATTTGCTCTTTTGTTGTGTGTGAGATATGTTTGGCATCGCTAGAGTTTAGACTTGCAGTTGCATAATCTGAACAGCAGCAACAAAGCTTCTGGTACTGGACGAATGTCAACTTGCAAAAGATGCACGAAGATAAAACTCATGTTAATTAGAAATTAATTTTAATAAAAATTTAATGTGCAACTGAAACAGCTATTTTCTCAGTAAACCTGAGTTATTTATTCAATATTTTGAGACATGTATGGCCTATACATATGTAAAGCTCTTCGTTCATTTTTGGTTATGTAGTTTTTATGTCTGTTCACACTTTGTCTACTACATTCTGTGTTTGCATTGTCCTAAATGTTTCTTTTTGTTCTACTTTGGTTATGGAATTTGGTGGAAGGTTTTTCTTTTGCTTTTGCATCTTATTTTGCTGAACTCTAGTTGTAAAATTAGAAACCAGCAGTTTTTTTTCAAAGATTATTAATGTCATCAATGTCATCACTATTTTAACAATACAAACTGTTAGACGTTCCTCCAGACTGGGTATTTTTCTTTGACCTCTTAGCACTTGTGGTTTATTTTAGTTGTCGGAATTCTGCACTTCGTTCGCTTGAATTATCTGTGCTGTTAGGTAAATTAGGACGCCAACCCGGCTTCTTGACTGTTTCGATGCCTAGCTCTCCGAGGTCTCTGACTCGAGCTGGCAGCTTGTTGGCTCAGTCATCGCCTGTAGGGTGTCGTCGTCGCAGGCCTGCTAGCAGTGATGTGGCTTTGGCAGCAGTACGACACTTTACCACAGAGGGCAGCACTGTTCTGTCGTTCAGTGTGTTCTGGCTGTAGTTGTTGTGGCAATTACATACCTAACATCACTGTGTATTAGCCTCTGTGTTCACTGACAAGATGGTGTTTTCTAATCTAATCTGTGTGCACGCTTTGCTTGCTGTACTCTGGTCATAACAGACGTTTCCGTCATCTGTTGTGCTCTTCAGCATAACACAGATTCTTTTGTGGCTTTCACGTTAACACTATCGTCACCTTAGTCTGAAGGAATGTCTAAAAGATTGTGTGTGTCTGTAATAGGTAGTAGGTAGTCTTTCTAAAATTCTGGTTAATTAATTCTTAGCTACATGTTTAGCTGTATATGTTGTCAGTTTGACGTGGCTGTGTGCTTTTGTTTTTAGTTGATTGAGTTGGCTGTAATAACAAGTAAATAGTTGCTCCTGATGTCCAGTGGCTGGTGTTGACGCATTGCAGTTGATTAACTCATGTTATGTGTATGTTATGCATGCATCATTGAATGCAGATGGCACTGTGATATTTCATGTATATTGCACAGAAAGTTATATATGTTTTGCATGAAAAGATGCCATTTAGTCTACTGTTGGTTGAAATGTTTTTTTTTCAGGCATCATCTGTGTTTTTAACCTGATCAGTTTTTGCTGTAAAATGTTACTGTAATGGTTAAGAATTTAAAAAAATAGCTTTTGAAGATGTTTTATTCATGTTACTATTCTAATATAGGCATTTTTTATTTGTGCCAAAGTTACTAAGTCTGAGAGATGTCATGTCTGGTGAATTAATCATTGGCTGACTAGGTACTTGAACTTAATACAGTTCCAGTTGAAATTTGTATTACTCATGTTTTTTTAATTGTACATGTATTGATTCTGGCTGTTCTGTTTTCTTAGTTATTGCAGACGTCTAATGTTTTGCTGTGATTTGACATGTGAGCATTTCGGAACAGACCTGCCATGCTCACTTTTCTCTGCCTCGAATGGTGCTTGCGTTGTCGGCAAAAGCTTTTAGTGTTAGCGCTCGTTCAGCCTGGAACTCGCTGTCTCAGCACTTTTGAGCATAGTTTTTAGAACTGAATTGCTTGGCATTGTCTGTAATAAGCGTGAACACTCAGCCTAATCTCTGCCATTATGCGTCTTTGATTCGTTTGCGCCATATGCTGCTATATAAATGGGATTTGATGTATTGATGGATTGATTGATTGTTGTTTATGCGTGTCTGTGTGTGTGAGCAGTGACCAATGCTGAGTTGAAGCTGGAGTCCCAGTCGTCGACACTTCCCCGTGCCGGTCGCAGTGGAAAGAGTCTGCCACTCCCAGTGGCTGCAAATATCCCATCCATCGGTCTAACTGGCAGCCTACCTGGTCAGCAGACTAATGCTGCTGCAGCTGGTGAGGCAGCGGGCGTCGCTGCTGGCAAACGTCGTTCTGCTGCTCATCTGCACCGAATGCAGACGGAAAGCTCCCTCGCGAAGGTGAACGCTGGCAAGGACGCATCGTCCGAGTCGTGCAGCATCAGAGGCGGTCTGAGCAAGAAAGAATCCTACACTATGCTGAGGTTTCCTTCCACGCCGGACATTGGAGTCGACGTTCCTGATGTTGACAGTAACGCTGCATCCACGAAGAGTTCTCACAGACCACGTTCTGTGGAGAATACCGACTACAGTCAGAGGTTACCGACCGATGGGCACTTTAAGGCTGATGACGGCAGCGGATTGAGGGCCGATGATGCTATGCGGCTGGTGGATGCCAGTGATCGTTCACTGATGCCACCGCCATTGTCATCTGCTGTGCCTCTGTCATATCAAGCCACGTTCATTGCAAAAGCAGCAAAACATCGACGAACAACTATGCCAGAATCGTTGTCTCGTTCAATTGCAAAGCACCACCGATTGTCAGAGTCGTCATCAGCAACCGATGGTGATGACAGCCCACCTTCCTCGTCGTCTTCAGCTGCAGCACGCAAATCCAATGTATCTGAGACTAGTCCCCTCGAGCCACCTGAACGAGATATTCACAAAGTGCAGCATAGAATCCAGTTGACTGACGCACTGGCGCAGAATAAGCGAAGTGCAGAGCATAGTGACAGCATGTCATCTACAGGCAGTTCAGTTACAGGTAGTCCAACGATGACAAAGACTGGCCGTTGTGTTAGTCCGGTACGGCCGCAGTCGGCGTCCAGCGCCAACTTCCGCCGACAGCTGCCGGCTGATCCGCGCCAGTCTCTTTCAATCACTAGCGGCTGCTCTGAACTGACAACTGCGTTAGATTCAGTGACTGTGCCACAGCCGTCAGTAATGCGGAGTGCATCGGCGGAATCAGGAATGAGATCAGTCGACTCTACGCAGGATAGCGCCGCCATCGCTCAGTCGACATCTGCAGGTCGTTTGTCCACTGAACCGTCAGCCGACACACCTGTGCAGACACCAGTCGCACAGCAAGACGGTGGACAACGGCTCATAGCGTCGAAAACAGAGACACGTTTAGTGTTAAACGCTGACAGTGTAGAAAATCTTGTACCTTGCACTGCACAGCAGACGATAATAGATGAAATCGAACGTTACTGCACGGAAAGACGTATGTCGGCAGATCTGGAACAGCGCGGTAGACCATCACCGGCTCCGGCTTCCGGTGGCCGCTCGAGACAGCAGTGGGAGAAGACGAACGCTGCTAAACCGTTGATTATGAAGTCTCAGTCCAATTCGAGTGTTTCGCAGACTGCGTCGTCGTCATCTGTGTGTGATAATTCGGTTCTGGTTGACGTGTCGAGTTTATCAAGAAGCAGTGCGTCGTCCAGCAGCACGGCTGATGTCGCTGCTTCAGTCTCGGACTCGGTCATTTCGTACGGCTCTGCTGCCGCGCTGGCGCCCGCCAAACTCTCGTCGTCGATGGCTGCTGTGGCTGCGGCTGGTGACACAAACTCTTCACAACATTCCACCGGCGCCGCTGAAGCTGCCGTTGAAGACAAGCAAATGTCGGAGTTGAAAGCAGCGCATGCTGCATCATCCGGCCTACCGTTGTCAGCAATGTCTAGTGACAAGTGAGAAGTTTTCTGTTGCATGCGAATTAAAATTGTTTCTTATATGTTGGATCTGTAAAAATAGCTGCTACTTTGCTTCTATTACCTGACTGTTTGAACTGCTTATTTTCTGGGATTAGCCTGTGTTTTGGCTTACCTGTCTGGGATTGTGCCATGGGACTAATACATAAATGTGAACGCTTAAACGGAGAACTAGTAATTTTTGCTGATCGCTGTTTGAGTTCGATGATGGAGGGGCATCGTTGATATGAGTGACAAAATGGCATTTCTTGACTTTGACATATTTCACTGTATATATGTTGTAGCTACTATTGATAGTAATAGTATAGTAATAGACAAGACGTATGTTTCAAGTAGATGTTGATGGCTTGAGCCGGTGTTTTGACAGGACAATAACATTATCTTCGCACTCGGCTGACAGTCTGGCTCATCCTGCTCCAGCGTCATCGTTGTCTGCTGGTTGGTCACTGTTCATTACGTTGATTGCCTGCTGCTTGTATAGTTGTACAGTTGTTTTAAGAGAAGTACATGCTTGTTATTTGTGGTTTTCTTTGCAGTACTTGGTTGCTAGTTTATTTTCTGTACTCGCTTATGAAGGTTCGTAATTTTGCATTTTCTAACCCCCAAAAAAGCACATCCTTGCATGAGACCACATTGTTTGAGCCATCGCGTGTAAATCCATTGAAGCATCTGACCTGTGGTGGATGGGTCAGCAGAAAGGTATATATAAAAAAATTAAAAAATCCGTTACATTTTACGCATTTGCCTATGGATGGACTTGTATGAAATTTGGCCTAATCAACTCTGCCAATTTTTTTGTTAGTCTGTTTGGGGGGTCACAGATCTATGAGCGTTTGAATTTTGCCGTTAGGGGGTCACAGATGTACAAGAGTTTGAATTTTGCCATTCTCATTGACTTAGGCTGTCACCGTCATTACCACGTTGTGCTATGGTGTACCTGTGATGCTGATTTTGTTAGCATATTGGTGGTTGGTTTGTTTGCCCCAGGCTCAGCAGAGCAACTGTGCTCACAGATAGCGTCTGATTTGACCCATGCTGTCGTTAAAGCCACAGACATGTTTTCACAGGTAACATTGCACTTCTGTATTCTGTTGTCGACGTTCGTGCATCGATTGTTGTAAAGCCCAGGGCTGTTGAATACATTTGTATTCATTTTGCCTTTTTTCAGCATGCTAACAGATAGTGGCTGAGCTGAATGTTCGGTACTGCAGCTGAAATGAACTCACTTTAATTGCTCAGTTGTTGTGTTCTGAGCTTCTGTGACTGTCAAATTTAATACTGATTATGTCATGCTTAACCAAAAGCCAAAGGTTTTTTTTGTATGTTGCCTGAATTAAAGTTGAATCAGATCAAGAGATACCTGTACAACATTTAGATATGTGTACATGACTTGAAAGCATAACATTTATGTTCCGTAAGTTGATGATTCAAGACTGTAAATGTATTGGGCCAGTAATTGTATAAAATTTATTTTGTTTGACAAATAACATCAACATATGGCATATTGAGTGATTGATGCGTTCGTGCTGTTTGTTGCAGTTAACGGAAGGTGCTAGTTGTTGTTCATCAGAAGATCGCGCCAGATGTGATGACGGTGAGCGTCAGCGGGCGATCCGGCTGCTGCAGGATTCACTGACTGACGCTAAGGTGGCACTGACTCGGTCTCTGACCATGTCACTTGATGCGAACCTGTCTAAAGAGTCGGTGGCATCTGAGATAACGTGGTCGCGGTCGATGGAATCTGTGCTTGAACGGTATTCAGAACGGTTGTCATCGCGCGCCCTTGAGGTCTTCAAAGAGAAGTTGGACGAGCAGATGCCACCGGCAACTGTTACTAAACTCTGACATTGCGCCAGTAGCCGCGGTCATCTCCTGCGACTTTGACACATATCTTGAAATGTGCGCATTAAAAGTGAGTGTGTTAATGATTGTGATAGCAGCTGTTGTGTCAGCAGAATGTCAGTTGAGGGGCAGTGGCATTATGGCCACGTATCAAGCAAGTATTGGGGGTCTGCCCCGAGTGACGTCAGGGGGTAAGTCCTCGGTGGGCATTTGGGCAGTTTCACGGGCATTATTGTCTAAAGTAAAAAGATAAAACTACAAACATCCACTAACGGTGAAAATGTAGTGCAAAAATTGCTAAAGCCATTAATAGCCATAGTACGCCTGAGAATGCTGTGTCCATGGCCGTGGTGGCCATTGCTGTGGTGCCACTACTGTGTCAGTCAGTTTGTTGTTGCATACTGAAATGTGCCTTCATGATGCTTTCATTTCTCGCAACATCTTTGTTGTACTATTAACAAAATTGTGGCACTGTCGTTTGGATTTTTTTATGTGTTACCGTTTGGTGTGGAATGTGATTAGTGTTCATTTTGAATGATAACAGTAGGACAATTTTAACGTGCCCTTAAAAGCTGATTAGTAGCCAGCTTAGACTAACATAGAGAATTTGCAGCTGTAATGTTTCTGTGTTGAATGTACACAAACACTGTGTTCGGAAAAAAGGACCTACAACCTTCCGTGAATAACTTTAACAAATTTTAACACATTTTTACTATTTTTTGGCACACATTATCTCCATGATACATTTTGCTAAAACGTGTAAAATTTGCTTTTAAAATTTTCTTATCATTATATTGTGTTGACATAATTATGACATTATCCGGACACGGTGTACATGTAGGTATGTGCCAGAAGCCTTAATGTCAAGTGTCATGATGCACGTATTGTTCCTCTGAGCAAGTTCAAATGATATCGTTGTGTGCTTGCTAATGTGATGCCAACTGAGTGTACTATCGTATACCACGTTGATGTAGCGGTTATGGTTTGTGTGCCAGCATATGGCTTAAGAGATGCCGGTTTAGTTCATTGGTCACATATCTTGTGGTGCAGGTAATTGTTATGCTGTGTTCACATGCCTTGCTACATCTGCGATGTTATCGTCATAGTAATAGTAATAGTAACTGTAATAATAACTACAATGGCAGTCAGAGACCGCAAACCTCCGCCAACGCTATGTTTATATTTTTCGTTGTGTTCGCCAGGTGGCAGCACCACTAATATCTAATCTAACAAGTTCTAAGTTGGGCCAGGACCAACCTTTCCTAAAAATATCAGCCAAATCCGCCTGTAACTTTTTCTGTAATCCTGCTAACAAACTTTGCCCTATCTTGCACTGGTAAAGAATCCGAAAATGCGCTCATTGATCCAGATGCTGATCCGGATCACCACCAAAATCTTGCATTCTCTAAGTTTGGCCAAGGCTAACTGTCCCTTAAAATTTCAGCCAAATCTGCTCGTAACTTTTTGTGTAATCCTGCTGACAAACCAACAAGCAAATAAATTATCACCAGGCATCACGTAACTTCGCCGTTGGCAGAGGTCATTATAGCAATACGAAGTCTGCTGTGTTTCTGGTGCTGTCATCGTCATCGTCTCCGTCGTCATAGTCATGTATTTGAACCATTTGCTCGGTGAATGTGGTTAAAAGCTGAGACAGCAGAATCTAATTCAGTGTGTTTCATGTACAGTCGTTAACAACTGTTTAGTTCTAGCAGTTCTATAGACGTAATGGGTTTTGTGTTGCATTGCATGTTCTTGTTAACTACAGAAGTCACGATGCATTTAGCTTCACATAGCATAATGTTCTGTTGTTATTAGTTGGCATTTCCGATTTTTTCTGTGGTTTTTATTGTTAGATGGTTCAGCATTAAGCATTTAAATTTGTCTCTTCTCTCCCAATGGTTAAATTATTTCTATAATTTTATTGGTGCCTGTTCTTCATTCGGGTTCTGAAAACAGACTTAAACATTTGATCATTTGTGTTCAAGCATGTCGTTTTGTTGCCATTCTAAGATATAAATGGTAACTGTAAATTTACTCCCAAACTAGCGTAGGGCTGGATATTTCTGGTCTCTAGGCAGTCAGCCTGCAGTTGACGTAGTCAATAGCCCAGGGGTAGGATGCCGTTATTTTCTAGGAGGCCCACAGTTACCCTCCTAGCTGCAGGTCATCGCTACTTTTAACCAGCACCAAATTATACTGCTTGTTGGCAGAGGCACGTGTGTGTAAACAACTTACTCAGAGTTGTTACCGTTGTTTTAGCGCATTAGAGGTTATTTTTTAACGTTATGCGCTATATAAAGTTACGTTTTACTTACTTACTTTGCTTACTGCTACCATACTGGCTGATAGTCAAGCACACAACCTATTGTCCTAACCATTACGCAACCAAGCCACGTTCCCGTTATGTAGTAAATGTGAAATATTTTGTTGATTTCTTTTTCATTGACTGTTAGACTTAGCTGTTCTCTTTCTAGGTCATTTACATAGTCTTTCCTTTCAGATGGCGTGCGCGTTGTATACAGTAAAAACGTGCCTGTATTTGTGCCAGGCAGACTGCCACTCTTCGTGTATGTTCTGTAGGTAAATCTTACTTACATCGTGCTTCGAGTTACAGGATTTTGCGTTCAGAGTTATTGTACGTGTTGTTTTGTGTAAAGAGCGGCATAATCCCGTGTCGGACGTGACCTATCGTTTCTTGGCTGCAGGGACACTAATGCAGGGACAACATATCATTCCGTCCTGTTAATTTCAAGCATTTGTAGGTTCAGAAACTGTTGGCGGGCTGACGCCAATGGAGGAGCGTACAGTGTTGACAGTGCGCCTGGTCAGTTGGGACTCAGTCTCTATGCTGCCTCGACCTCGTATCATTGCCGTCTTAAGACGTGTCCCCCACCATCACTCACAGTGACAGATTTATGCCAGTTATACGTGTACCGTAAACATATGTACCGTACCGCGAAGTGCAGTTATTAATGTCTGTTCGTTTTGCGGTAATTGTGCTCCGTTGATCCTGGTGTTCCTGCTGTGGTAGATTTACAGCACTTCTGTTTGTTTTTGAATTATTACTTTCAGATGCTGCAGCCTATTTGTTGTAGAACTTACCTGATAGATAGAATAATTTTATGCGTAAACCCCAAGCGTCGTCGGTACCTCAGGATTTACAAGCACAGCTTGTATGCTTGTTGACACTACAGTCAGTGGATAGTATAAAACAGTTCTCTCTTGTGAGTTCTGATTAACTCTGTGAAACGTTCTTTACAAACCATGTTCATACTTCGTAAAGTCCAGCCTTATGAGTTCACAGCAACACGCTATCTATAGTCACTGGTCAGTCATTCAGTCAAGTCATCAACATGTTCACTGCATGTTCACACTTACCCCTGCAGATGTTTTGATGACCAATGAAAAATATAATTTATCTATATTAACATGCGATGGATAAACTGGTAATTGATTGATAGTTCTCGTCAGAAAATGAACTTACCGGTAGTGAAGTTCTGCAGCAATAGAATGTGAAATTGTCGACATTTTGACGACTTAAAATGTAATCCTTTCTGCAGTTTATTGAGTCTGCTGCACCGGCTCACACCCGCTAAGTACGCTGTATGAAGTAACAAGAAAGCCCAGCTAACGCAAAGGGAACGCGCGACAGCAGTGCATGTATGAAGGCCAACTGCGAACAAATGTCAAATCCGTAAAAACCTCTATTTTAGTGCTCAAGGTCATTGCTTTCGGTGTCAATCGAAACCCGTGTATGACTTCCTATTACTGATTAATTGTAACCTTGGCCCTATCTCGCACCGTTTCCGAGATATGGCCAGTTATTGGTTCAAAATCGCAAAATTTTCCTACCCCCTCTCATTTAGGGCCCTCGA
>Ga0056124_1000667_pt1 | contig 11436 bp, 7 predicted proteins | sample WorMetHEROISLAND_2_FD_70069 | JGI IMG/M metagenome (GOLD analysis project Ga0056124, IMG submission 70069) | Marine gutless worms symbiont microbial communities from Max Planck institute for Marine Microbiology, Germany - Olavius sp. 4 HERON ISLAND | ecosystem: Host-associated > Annelida >... | reverse complement strand
ACTTCAAACTTGGCTGAATCGAGCCACAAACGAGTTAGTACAATTAGCGATTTTTTCGTTCAGTTTAGTAATGCGCTTAGCCCATAACTCGCTGGGCATTTCGAAACCAAAACAATGCTGGCAATAGTTAACAATGTCTAAATTATTCGTTTTAAACAATTTCATAAACAGTCTGTTGATAGTGAAGTCCAATGAATTTAATAGCGGATTGACATGATAATTTGCTCTGTGAACGGACCCCCCCCCTGTAATTCAGTGAATACGTTTGCGTTTTATTTCAGTAACTTCCGCTTCAGTAACTGTTTTCTGGTCTCCCCGTTTGTTTGTTGTTTTGTTTGCCAGGCTTTTGTCAGTTGGGTCACTCAGAAAGTTGAGGAAATTTGGGTGAATTTTTGGAGAGGTGAAGCATGCCTCAGTCAAGGATCTGATGATTAAATTTTTGCTGGCGAACCAGATTGAAATTTGTGCTGAAATTCGGATTTTCGAGTCACGTTTGCTAGCTAAGATTAGACATCTGGCATTGCGTGCGTCCTTTTTCTGTTTTTGTGTTACCAGTTTTGCTACGGTTTGATGGTGAATAATAGGTTTTCATTTATACACCGGCCAACCCCACGTTGTATTGCAGCAGACGATGCTGTCGTTGTCTAATGTTCTATGCGTTGCTTGCGCATGCGCAGCTGGCGGGCACCTTGCTCGCCAGTAATCAAGTCAGTTGATCGCTGAACTCGATGCGATAATCATCTAGGCTGTGCAGCCTTGGTCCATCGGTCCATGCACATCATTCTGTGGACTGTGCGACGCCATGCACTCGAGTGTGTTAACTCACCCGCTCCTCGTGGAGATGCGCCGTTTCACGAAATTATGCACCGTCATTCGATACCGCGGTTATTTCGGTCTAAAACATATCTTCAAAACAATTGCAAGGATAATATCCGCGTTCTACGTGTTGCAATCGATGTATGTGTGTATATATGAATGGACCAAGTGTTGCTTTTGTTGCATCGTGTTGCTCGAACCCACGCGGCCACCCACGTTTCCACTGCGACTCACGGGCCGCAAAGAGGTTTACTCCGACATGACAGCCTTAACGAGTAGTTATATATATTCGGTAACATTCAGTTCATTGTCTTAGTTTATCGGTCCGTAATAATATAATAAGACCGCCAGGCCTTCAGGTACACAGTGACCCTAGGTTAAAATGCCGTACGTGATTGTTTATACTCCATCAGTGATGTAAATCAGACTTCTTTCAAGACCAACACCAAGACTTTTCATGCAGCATCAGATGTTTCAACGTATTAATGCCACTCAACGATTAACAATTTTCATCTGCATGCCACTCGTAATATCATAATTATTATTTGACTCCATTGCTCTCGAAATATTAAATAGTAATTGCTGACAAAACTGCTGAAAATCCCAAGACCAAGGTCAATACTTTATTTTTGTCCTCTAAGCGCCTCGAGACCAAGACCTTGGTCTCGAGGACTGGATCACCGTACTACATATTCCATAATACCGATATTTTGAAAATTTTTCGTTTATAAGCTGTCTGTTATAATATCGGATACGGAGTGAACAGCGTCGTGCGTGGAGACAAAAATACGTTAAAACTAGTCATAGAAAACAACCGCAAAACGACGCGTGTGTGACTGAGCGTTCTTAAAATTGCTACTAAGTAAGCAAGTAATTTGTGTAGCGGGTTGACTGTAAATGATTCCAATGCGCTCGGTGTTAGGTAGTAGAACGAGAAGTACAGATGTTCGACATGGCGTATAAAAGCGGAGAGGCAGACACACACACACACACACAGAGAGAGAGAGAGAGAGAGAGAGAGAGAGTCTCACAGTCTGGAGAAAAAAACAAATTAATGTCACGGGATTTTTACGAAGACTGATTCACTGACGGATTCACTGGCACATCTCTAATTCTCGCAGGCGTCGTTCTAGTGTCTAGCGTGGTGCGACTGAACGTACTGGCGTCTTGCGTGCGTCCGTGACTGGTCACGTGACTCGGAATCTGGTTTCACAACGAGGCTAGGCGAATCATGTGATACGCGCGCACCGGTGTCTGGTCGTAATTGTAAATAATAATACACCGTGTTCGCACCACGCCCACATTAATGGTACTATAGTAGGCCAGTGTAATCGACAAATCACGTCTCCAGATGCGCTGAATGTGCCCTGGCCACGCGGTTCGTCCTACGAGTCCGACCGTCGAGTAAAAACGCTAAACTGTCAATAAACCGACTACAAGGCTGTTTATTATTATTATTATAAGATACTCTTTAAGACGAATTGCGTGTCGGTAGTGATTTTTGCGTCCAGAATCCGACATAGAACTGCGAGTTTAATCCGCAAACTAAAAGTTGACGGAAAGAACTTTAAGAAATCTCCGGCCTATAGGCTACGTGTGGCAGACATTGTATGCAAATAGTTAGTCGCCTGGACTGGTCAGAACACGCTTTAGAACGTGCCCACAGTTTTATCTGGCTTGGTATGGACAGCCGGATGTCGATTATGTCGCTAATTTACGCGTACTCGTGTATCTCGTTCGTCGTGGCCGGAATTCAGTCGTCATCTTCTTGGCCCATCAGACGGATTAACGACCGACGTCAATGTCTTATTATATTTGCGCGCCGCCTAATGGCGTCGTTATCGACGCGTTATTGATTGTTCGATCTTCCCGCACGTCCGGCGGATTCCGGCAGCGTCCTAATCCGCGGATTAACGGCTGCGGTGGCTGTCAGCGGCTGCAGCTGCAGCACTAAGCCGCGACGAGAGCGATTAGCGCCAGTTGTGCAGATTGTTTGAACTCAGCGGTTATCGTCAACATGTGCCCGGGCCCGCCTCAAGCTCGGAGCGGACCGACCGACCGACCGGACGTTGGGTGAGCGGCGTCGGCCGTGCGGTGCTTGGATGGCGGCTTACATACAGAAAGCTACATCCGCTGCTGCTGCTGCGGCTGATGCTGCATGCTGCTGGTGCCAGTGGCGTATAGAAACCGGGGGTTCAGTTGGTCGAGTGAATCTGGGGCTCCGAGCTCTACGCGACATGCGTGACAAAACGAGTGAAATGATAAGCCTATACACCTGCATAGTGCACACACGATTTCATCTGAGAACACAAAACATCAACATAAACTGGAGCTGGAGTGGGTGGAGCGTCGCTACTGGGGAGCTTACAGCGCCACAGGCTCCGTATATTCGGCGGGGAGTCGGGACTCGTTGCCCCCTCCCCCAAAACCCCGTCACTGCGCTCTCAACTTTTCGGGCTTCGAGTTTAGGCCCTTCTGCCGATCTGTCTACCGAGGGCCGCTGCATGGGCGTATTAACGTAGCGTTGAACGAGGGCCCGTGACAGCCTTGCTACGCCACTGTGGCTGCATACTGACTGCATGTAGCATCTTGGGTTGCCGATGCTGCATTGCGCTGCGCAGCACGTGCGTATGCAGTGCACATTGCCGAGGTGCCGGCCGCTAACGAACTGCACAACCGACGCACAGCCGCTAATTTCTGCTTCTATTCCACGCATGATTCCGTCGTCGAGCAACACACGTTGTGGCACGCACAGTTCGTTATGCAACTCTTGTAGCTGTGAATATAGCGTAGACATTATAGAAGCTTCGGCGTGAACTCGTAGCGTTAGCCGCAGTGATTTACAAGCACGCAAAATCTTCATGCATGCAATCATTATACGGTTTGAGTCGATCGACTTCGCTGTGTCGTGTTACCTTAAATACCATGAACTTTCTGTGCTTTTCCGTTACTCTTTTGGTTATATCAGCCTCCCCCCTCCGCGATGTGTCCTCGCCTTAAAAGGCCGCAGCTGAGATGAAATTTTCGTCTCTGTAAATAATAAAGTCACCGACCACAGCTATTCCCCAGAAGACTCTGGAGGAAAGAAATCAACATCATGCACGTGGCGACACTGAGCGATATTAGGAGGCGACACTGCAGTAAGGTCAACACGATCTGTCACCACCACCAGGATTGTCAGACCCGTGATCGGCGAGCGCAGCCAGTAGTGATGCCATCAAATTCATCTCTGCGAATGATGGGCAGGCATTTATGCCGTGCGACGAACCGTGTCGTTCATTGTGGAATAATATCACCGCCCGTTTACTTCGCACTTCGCCTGTTTTGCCCATCACCAAACGTTGTACGACTGCAAAGTTTGCCGAAAAAGGCCGAAAAATTTAAACGGCCAAACGTACAGCACGCCGTCATAACAAGTTAACTCAGCTGAGAATAGGGTTTAGAGTTAGGTTTTAGGATAATGTTTTCGTCTGGAGTCAGTCTTTTGAACGTTCGGCTTTTCAGTTTTCGGCTTTTTGTTGACAGTGAGCCAGCAAAATTAAAACTTACAGTGGTATTTTGAATTAAGCTGCGTGATTTCACGTGCGTGGAAAAAGCCTAACTCGCTAACTGAACGGTTCTTGTAGACGGTTAATTACAACCGGCTTAATATGATAGCGGCCATCGGTCTCAATCGATGGTGGGGCTGCGGTCTCAGGGGCTCTGTGCCAATTACCGAGCGATTCATTCGTGCGAACTGCACTGCGCTGGTCGATCTCCATTGTAACTGTGCCGACTGGCGCGGAACGGCACTGTGCCGACTCGGCTTTGTGCGAGTGTCGCCTCATTTCCGGCGCAGACCGGAAGTGAATTGAAAGCGGAAGTGATTGGTCGGGGGCGCCGAGCGGAAGGTCTTTGTCGACCTGGCGGCGTCCGGCGTCTTGAGAAAATTGCTCTGAGTTGGTGAGTTCTGTTCTACAGTCAGTCAGTATAGGCTACTCGCTGTGATTCTATTCGCGCACAAATCGATACACTTCTTCACACACAATACACGTCGTTGAGCAGAAAATGTCGCTTTTGCATCGGTCATACATACACTGCGATTGTATTACAAGATAAGGCAGATACACTGGTGCATTCATTGTTCATGAATCACGAGTCGTTTATTTAGTTTTTCCTCGCCACTACGTCAGTCGTCAATTCATCCAGTCCTCCATTTAGGCTTTAGAACGCACCTCTTTCGCACAAATTTCCTGCAGTTGTGACCATGTAGTGTGAGCGGTGAGCCGGAGGTATTAGAAGTTTTATGGCACAGACTAAACAGACACATTTGAGTGACTACAATCAGGCGTCGACGCGACTGTTCAGCTCGACTCGCGTGTAACCGGATTCATGTAAATCAATGCAGAAGTGCAGTGGCTAATATAGGCGTACAGAGAACAGTCAGCAACAAACGGAACTAACTTGTATGGATGGCTTTGTCCCTGTCGATCTCTGCCTGTCGTCCACTGTGTATAGGCCTACACACGCGTCCGCGCCGAACTCACCCAGTGTGTGCTTCTGCACAACCTGGGGAAAACGGAACACGAGAAATAGGTTCATAAAACATCCCCGCCATTATTGATTGTAACTTGAAGAAGGATGACCAGGTTTTAATAGTTTTTGGTACAAGTATTTATGACACAACTGGCCATCAAACGACCGTTAAAGTTCCCACCTCACCCAACGTCTGTTTCCGCACAAAGGGCTATACAGTATTTGGAATATTTTTGAAACAGTTGGACAGCTGGACAATTGGATAAACCTTCAGCCAAAGTGACATAAATCTGTACAAAATATGCGTCATGTGTGTTATTTTAATTAAATTATTAATTACATTGACTAAAATGTAATATTTCCTTTCTTCTGATTTCTCCAGGTAGTGCAGGTACAGACGTTGGGTGAGGTGGGAACTTGAACGGTCATTTGGTGGCCAGTTGCGTCGAGAATATTCGTACCAAAATTATTAAAATCTGATAATCCGTCTTCGAGTTACAATCGATAAACCGGTGTGACCTTGACCTTTGAGTATGACCTTGAAATTCAGTAGGTTTCGTGCGGTTGTCAAGGTACATGTTCGTGCAAAATTTCATCGAGCTAAGTGCAGCGGTCCATGAGTTATCGTGGTCACGGAGAAACAAAAAAAACTCGGCTGAAAACAGTATGCTGAAACAATACTGTCGTCGCTACGGCGTGCAGTACACGTGTACAGCTGTACGCAACGAACACTGTATACCTAGTGCCAATTCACGTCCGTCCGCTGTTGTGTCGCTGTCAATTTCAGCATCAGTCAGCGGCATCAACGCAGTACGGTTACCGGTCGTGATTTGCGTCAGCCGACTGCGTGGCTTTTTGTCTGGCGTCCCTACTCCACTCCCCGCTTGCCTTCTCTTGCCCGCCGCCCTCTCCTAGGTTTGTTCAGGTCGTAGGTCAACGTTGCAGTGAGCGATATTGGCGACATTTTAGCAAATTGCAGCAGCAGCAGCAGCAACTGCCGCAGCGACGATCGGTGTTATTTTTGTATCGTGAGTAATTCTGTTCAATTTTAGCGACAATTGTATGTAGGATGCTACAATAAATCCGTTCAGCTGAGAACTGAGAACTAATTTTTGACCTTTTTAAACTGAACTGCTGTGCTTATTTGCTTGGCCATTAAAATATTATGTTGCAATTTGTGATTCTTTTCTGTGCAATGGACTACATGTCTAAACGTTTACTTGCTGTTATTAATGTTATATTTTTAAGCCCTTGGAAAACACAAGTGGTATGTCACAAAGTAGGTTATAGAAAAGCGGGATGGAATGACCACCAATCCGGGCAGTAAACTGGGACGAATTGAATTAACGAATAGGAGAATAATTATTCTACGTGGATTTGAAACAAAATTCGTTTTCGTTATCGTTAACGAGAACTGTAACACTGACAGGGTCGTTAGTAAAATGCGGGTGGTGTGTAACTCGCATACGCTGAGTTAGTGCCGTGAAATGTACTCCGCCGTTGGTCTCTAGCTCTATTGTTTGTCGTCGGCATTCATGGTGCGTCCACAAGTTCGTGCAACACGTCGGGGGAATGTTTTAATCGTACGGAGCTCGATGCTGTGCGTCGACTTCTATCCATAGTTTACCCACAACTTTGCTTTTGTTATCGTAACGTCTTTACATCCCCAGCTGTTTCCGCTGCCATCGTTTCCTTTCGTTGTAGCTAAATGGCGTTAATTTTACACACTGGTTTTATTGACATAATCAGTTGCTGCACGAAATGCTACTCACTCATTCCGCCGTGCATAAGTGCTAACTGCTAACGGTGCCTGAACTGTCACGCCGTCGTTCACGTGACCTTGCAAATCGATCCGTTCTCGGCTAATGGACGGACAGACTGACTGACGACGCACGGTAGCAGTAGGCACAGGCATGTGTCGCGTACACAGTCCAAGAATTTCTGCCGAGTCGTCGGCCAGATTTCAGTCTATTCTTCAGTCGGAGTTACTTAAGCCCAACCTCCACTACTTCGATTTGCTGCGGACTTGTCGTGCTGCAACTTACTGTGGACTTTCGATCTGTTGTAGATTCGTTGAACAACTGTAGGCCCGACCCGACCCGACCCGTGGATTGGATTGTTCTGTCCTGTGTCGGACTCAGTCGAGAGCTAACCATTGGAAGACAGACGGACATGGGACACAAACTAAATCCAGTTCATTCAGCACCGCGCGTAGTCTCAGAGAACACGCCAACTTGCCCGGGGCTGGCATGCAGTGGGTCATGCGCGGCTACAGTGTGTCAGAATACGGCAGCGTCGCAGCCGATGTGATGCGATCAACCACGACGACGTTCTCCAAGCAGTCTGTGCATGTCGCGCGTCAGTGGAGCAGCTGCGTGCATCGTCTGTCTGTCTGTCTGTATTGACGAAGCTGTCGACGTCGCTCAGTCGTCACTGTCCAGTCTAGTCACTCCAGTGCTCCATGCGTCATGTGTAAAGTCACCGGACCGTGCACCGTCCAGCTCGCTCGACCTCGCCTGCCGTCTGCATACGGACAAAGTCACCCCCTGGGCCTATTGGTCATTTATTCGTCTGAGGTAACAGTCCACAAATCGCAGCTATTACAGATTAAGAGCTACCAGGTGTACGCAGCTCTTCATGGGAAACCCATCGCAGAGCTACGGAGCGTCACCGGCCATATGGAATCACACAATGCCACCTGCCACCCGACATGCAGGTGAACGCGAGCCACCTTAAGCCAGCCAAGCAGGCCGGTACTCGATTTACTTACTCCGGATGGATGGAAGGCTGAGTTGACCTTGGTGGTATACCGAGATGGTTTACCTGTCCGCAGACAGTCACCGTCCTAGTACATGTAGTGACTGTACTTGATACCAACCCGACCGGGAGTTGAATGCACGACGTTTTGATCACAGTGCGACCCGTCAGCGTCTAGCGTGCTAACCGTTCTGTCGATGTGATTCGACATTGTTACTGCGCCGTCCTACTACCAAAACACTTGAAAATCAAGCGGACAATCACCGCAACGCAAGTTGCTATTGCCTATCCAACCGTCCTAGACACTGCTCTGTATGTCCGTGTAGCTATTTCAGTATGCCTGTTAGAGAACACTCAGAACACCCACCCATGCTTCTGTGTCGCTAGTGAGGGATTTTGTTTAGGGGAGGGGGTATTATGTCCGGAATTTCGCCCAGTCGGTGTCCACTCGTCTACAGATTGATCTGCACGTTGATGGGTGACGTAGACAACGCGTCATCCATGACGTCAGCTGCACTTCCGCTTGTATTCAAGCACACACGCACATCGACATCGCTGGCGCTGGCAGTCCGTTTCGTCAGTGCATTGAGTGGCTAGCGATAGATTGAAAACAAGCAGAGATGGCGGCGTCAGGTACCGACATAATATGCGGCCCGTTGTGAGCCGGAGCGTCGCAAGCGTCGACAGTGAATTAGACGCAGAGCGTGCGTCATTTTCTTGCCATCCGATGACCTTGATCGTTGATATTTTGAACTTAGAATTAGCACGCCGCTTGCTACAGCGCAACGTTCACGCCAATTTTGGTTGTTTTTCAAGTTAGGAGCCTCAAGGGCAGGTTAAATTTGCATTAAGGGGTTTGTGAGCTTTGTATTATTCTGTCGGACTGACAACGCTTTTGCAAAATATTAACAGTTGCGGTCATTGGTTCGCCATTGTTACAGCCCGCTTCTTCCCAAACAGGGGACAGATGTATAATGTATATATGCTATATGCGGCGCAATTATCTGTACGTTTTCTTTTCCTTTTTGTAACGTGTTCATGTTTTGTCGTCAAATTGTTGTTCGTTGTGTCATCAGCAGCAGTGACATTTTCTTCCCAGAAGACCCAGAGCTCCGCCTCCTCTCCTCACTGGGCAGCAATGGTGAGACATTTCTATTGCGTTATTGCTCCCTGTATTAAACTGCCCCTGTCTATGGTGCGCGCCGCCCCCAGCGTCGAAGATAATCAGATAACGGATGAACCGGTTGAGACTGAATGGTGTCTCAGTGGATAGGACGCCATCTAGTGACTCGTCTTAGAACCAACGATGCGCGGTGTGCATATTGCAGACTCCGATCCGCAGCAGTCTCAAGGTCTGCGGATTGTCAACGGACGTACGTGATGGGCAATTTTGAGTCTTTTGAGGCAATGCCACCCGATTGCGGATCACAAACACAATCATACAAGATTTTCTTCGATCTCTCATGTTAGAAATTTGTGTTCACTTCATTTAAGGTCGTGGTTAAATGTAAAGTAAAAATGTTGCAATTTTTTTACTGGAATCGAGTGATCGAAGAGGTGGACCGCATAAACTCTTTCGTAAATACTACGTCCCCAGAAACAGGACCATATACAGAGTGCAGATTGTGCGGGTCGGACCTACATGTATCGCTGTCCGTAAACGGCATGGTCGACTGTAACTGCTGGCGGAGTGAAATTTGTCACGACTGCAGATCTCCGCACCGCGAACTGCTTCAGTCTATTCAGTCAACGAATGCGACGTCGCCATATTGAATTATCATTTCTTTGTCGGTCAGCCTCCGCCTCGCACTTCATATCCGTCCTGACAAGACCCGCACTGTCTGCCCGGTGACTCGGGTCGCGTCGGCCGACTTTCTTGTATATAGGCTCTGCCACCAGTGCAGAATATTTCCAATTCCAATTCCTCGGTGATGCCGTTGCTTTCCGTAGCCCGGCGACATTTGCATTCAGACAGCGGCGACGCGCGCTGCGTGGCAGTCTTCTGCTTCTGCAGACTTTTGGTACAATACGACGGGCCGCGGACGACTCTCTCACTGATGACATTAAGTCTAACCGCAGTCCGACGGGGATACCGACGAAGAACTGTATAGGAGCCCTTATAGCGGAGCGCCGAATGTCAAGTATAATACGGTCGGTGCGTTACTTCGTTATCTGTTGACTCGATGTGTAACTGTAACGTATCGACTCGAATGTCGGCATTTCTGCAGTCTCTGGACTGCGTATCAAAAGATGCTCGCACGCTTTTCAATTTCACTTTCTTTCACCACTTTCCGATCAGTTGCAAGCAACATTGAGCAAGTTGCTACCTGTACTGTGTGCTCAGGACTCAGGTCAACTCAACCTCCTACCCTCAGCGGGATGGAAAATTAGTACCGGTACTTACGGGCTGTGGGGTGAAAGCCTGGCTGATTGTGGCGGATGTATGTATGCTGACTGTAACGCACCGCGAGTCCAGTTGTTCGTGCAAGCGCTGACAATCGATGGCCTCATAGTGCGCTGCGGTATCATTAGCTCATGCCAATCAGCTGCCACTTCCGAGATTGTAAAGTGCTTCTGGACGCAAGTCTGACTCATGTAAGAAGCGCCATAGCAAGTATATACCGGACCTTCACCGTTTACGAGTGTTTCGAGCTGACGGAATGGTGACGGGTCATCTAGCTGTGGAAACTTGTCGGTGGCTGGTTGCAGTAAGTGACTAGAAGACTATGCGACGTCAATGATGCGCTTGGCTTGATGACGCCGTGACACGACCAGACACACACAGCGCCCGGTCAATTCGATTGATCCTAACTCAGTTGGAGCCGCTTCAAGCCTGAGCGCCCTCGTACTCACTTGAGGTCGACACAGAACACGCTGATACCTGCTCTCGTTCCGCAAAGTGAGACCATTCGGTATATAGTACATACTGTGGGAGGAAATAGTTATTGGCGAGATACAAGTTCCATGAGTATACGCAGAACGTACACACGGTCGGGCGCGCATGTCCGTCTGCTGGAAACCTGGAACGCTCTTCCCGACTCGCTCAAGAGCAGCACACAGTTTCTCAAAACATTTCCACTTTTCGTTCTACAAGCACACCGAACGCTTTCGAGGTTATTTAAAGCTAACGCGTGCGAATTATTTGCTTACTTATTTGCTTACTTTATACTAAGGACGCGGAAGAAAATTCAAGGTGTTGGCAGGCGACAATGCATAGGACATTTTTTTTCGTAGCGTGGTCTGTCTGTCTGTCGTCTGTCTTCTGTCACATTCATGCCCCCTGCTTAAACAGTTCGGCGGATTTAGATGCCATTTGGCAGGTACACTTGTGGGGTCCAATGACACAGT
>Ga0056124_1000666_pt1 | contig 11441 bp, 10 predicted proteins | sample WorMetHEROISLAND_2_FD_70069 | JGI IMG/M metagenome (GOLD analysis project Ga0056124, IMG submission 70069) | Marine gutless worms symbiont microbial communities from Max Planck institute for Marine Microbiology, Germany - Olavius sp. 4 HERON ISLAND | ecosystem: Host-associated > Annelida >... | reverse complement strand
TTGGGACAGTAGACCTACTTTGACTGCTGATAGCCTACAGGAATTAGTTCCTGAATGATGATAAGGAGATCACTGAAGTTTCAGTTTGCACCTTGTTGAAACTGCTGTACTTTGATGTGTCAAAACTCAAAGTGTAAATTCGTTCCATCTGTTATAACTCCTAAAAAAACTGCCACTTTTTTAAATTGTTAAAATTTGTAAAATGCGAAGGCCGTTCACACTGATATGAGTTCTGTACGTTCTGTACGGGTTAGCTGTGAATTTCACTCGTACGAGCAGTTTCTGTGCAGGTCGTGTTTTTATCCAACCCATATGAAGTGAACATTTGTATTACCTATTTAATTTATACAGGCCATGACGCATATTTGACATCATAAATTATGTCACTGTTAAATTGCTCGTTATTAGGGGTGCACAATATTGTTACTTCTTTCTCAAGGCATTCCTCCATTGGATTTCATTTGAGATTGAGACTGTCAACAGACATGCACTGAGTTATGTGCTTAAAGAAGGTCAAAATCACCGATCGGTTATTTTTAAAGTTCTACGTAATTTTACCGATCACTGTCGCTTCCTGCACAGCAGGACTTCGTCTTCGGACTGATTTCACGGATACCCAGACTGCTTTACGGTTTTCTTCTCTGTTTCAGTTTTTTTCTAGTTTCAGTTATCGCTATTTCTTTATGTTTTAGTTTTTCAGTCTCAGGTCTCTTATCTCTCCCATAACCGTTTGTTTCTTGATTTTTATTTTTTTTACTTTTTTTAGTTCCATTTAAAACATTTTTAGTTTTTTTTAAATAGTTTATCTGCTAGATTAAACCGGCAGCTTGCCTGTCAGCTTTCCAGTGCAAATCATCTATCGTATCGTATCGTATCGTAACCGGACCCGTTACACATAGGTTACCCGTGGTGTCAAAAACCCGGCATTAGTCGCATTATTTCTCAAGCACACCGAGCAAACAAGCACACGTACAGAGTTTCAGGTATACAACAGCAGCTGCTGGTGCTCAATATGATGCAAGAAGGCTAAGACGTACTCTGACGACATTATACCACGCGCTTTAGAAAAAGAAACATCAATTATTTTGTCGATGTGAGTTCAGAGCAGAGCTGACAGAGTGACACGCCCACGTGAAGCTAGCCATAACGTGAAGCACGATCGAATACACAGATTTGCTAGTATTAACTTACGAGCAAATATCATCGAGCATGATATCGCAAACAGACCAACGACCAGTGGCGTCTTCAAGACTAAAAGAACCATTTGTTCGTTAAAAGATCCAACTGCAAAACGAAAAACTCGAAACCACGCTTCGAAAATCTCCAACACGACGGCCGACGCTAATAGTAAACGCAGGCCGGTCGGGCCACGGGCCTGCTGTGCTAGTTTGCGAACGTCCTCCCCGTAGACCGTGTGTAACTTGGTCACATAATTATCCACCAGCTAAACGCATTAGGCGTTTTTGTCACTTTCTAAACAGCAAAGTTTGTTTTCTTCGATCCACGACTTTAAAATCTATAAAAACAATAACGGAGCCAGTGAAAGTTACGTTTGAAATCCTTCAGGATAGGGGGATGACATGAAGCAATAGCACGGGAGTAAACATCAGGCGATCACGCCACGGGGTGGGGTCGATTGACCTAAATACATTTATTACTAGCAGACATGCTCTCAGTTTGAAGTAACCAAAAATTAATATTACCGGTATTTATCTTTTGATCGAAACGCACACATTAATGTAACAAAGTAGCAATCAGCATTTCAGTCATTACACTAAAGGATGAGAGGCTGAGAGCAGAGCTATAGTTCACAGTCTATAAATAGAAAAGGTTTATTTATAGACTGTGAGCTAGCTCCACAGATCTATATATATAAATAGCTCAACAAGTAGAACTAGGTCGGGTTATGCAGGCCATTCATCAACAGCGTCGCTCGATCAGCTGTTCGCATATTGACTGACATTTCCAGTGACTGGTTTATCGAATTAGCAATTTATCGCAGTCGAGGAGTGAAATTTTCATTGCCAACGTCCAGTCGTCGACATCAGCAGTCACTCGATCAAGTTTAATAATACAGTTCTGCGTAACAGTAGGCCCTAGTGTTACCAGGACTGCTGACATACTCAGTCCTAGCGGACGTGGGCTGTATGCTAGCTTAATTGGGTTTAACCCTCGCCGGCTCAAAGTGCTAAAAAAAGCGATGAGCACCCACGCAACGGACCTAGCTGTCTATGCGAAATCTTCTTGCATGAATCTAGGTTTATATAGGAGTGATCTCTGAACCGAGATCAATAAAAATAACTTTAAATGAGCAAGGCCTAAATCCATCGAGATGGAATGTACAGCGGTAATAGGCCAATGTTTAATTGTTTATGTAGGTCTAGATGAAGAGAAATTAATGAAGAGATGCAGAGAGTTTAAGGTAAATTAAGACATTAAGTTTGTTAATGTAGCCAAAACGTTTATTATAATTATAAAAACAACCATAACTGGAACTGGAAACAAAAGTATTGTAGTGTGATAGACTGTTTGATATTCGTGAATGTCATAATGATGTGGACTTAGATGCAGTATAGCCTGTGTCCATATACCTCGATTGAGGTACGGAAGGAACGTTATTATGGAACGTAACGAAATACCAATCACAGCCGCCGATGGCACGTCCACGCTGCCAAGCTGTGGCAGACACACGCCATAAAATATGAAATTGTTGAAATTAAATTTGATTTGCATCATAAATTGCACAACAAGTAAAAAAGGTACTGAAATTTGGACTGTTATTTTTTTAATTTTAAACCTTAATAACTTGAATTCAGCAGCAAAGAAGACAGCTCGGTTTTTATTGGCTGGAGCATGTGATTCTTACGTTCCTTGCGTTCGTTGCTTTGGCTGGAAACCCCTCTTTACGCTTACTTACTGGGATCAGCGTGCGGCGTTACTGAATCGCGGCATATCTATGCTGCTAATGAATATTCATATTTCTGCCACACCTACCTCAGTATTACTATACTAGCAAAAGTGACTATTTCGGTGTCATAAACTTCGATTAGTGCGATGTTTAGTACTTAGCTTTAACGATATTTTATACATGTTTGCATTTTGTTTTTATCGGGTTTAGAGTCGAGCTATGAATCCAGAATAGTACGTATTGCGTCATGTCTTCGTCGTATGGGAGCACCTTACCGAAAGTCATCTGCTGTTTGATGAATAAGTAACTAAAACACAATGTAAAATGTCTGCTGTTTGTGCCTGACATGGCATATTGTTGGCGTTTGCAGTGTCATACTGGGTAACTGGAACTTCTGTTTTCTGGAACTTAAAGGGGGACTTTCGGCGCTTAGTGGTACAGTATACAGACTCGCTACTCGCTAGCTCTATGAGTGATCATACGCCGCAATTGTTTAATGTGTTTGAGGATTGGAATGATGAATCTGTTGTGCCGCACATCTCTTTTGCTTCATTCGTATTCAATTTGAACGCAAGCGGCCGATTCACAGATCCATGGTGTACAGCGGTATATACGGCCGATTTGATTCGAGATTTGATTCGAATGTAAACGGTCGATTTGGAGGTCCCCAGTAGTTACAAATGTTGATTTACACAGAGTCCGTGATTAGTCCGTGGCAACGTTTGACTGTCCTGTGTTTTGTTGTGTTTTGCCAGCGATTATCTCTTCAAGCTTCTACTCATCGGTGATTCTGGAGTTGGGAAATCTTGTCTCCTGCTTCGTTTTGCGGTAAATTGTGGCCGTTGTTTTGACAGACACATCTCTGCATATTTGCTACTCGTATACAGGAATCCGTTTGTCCGTTGCTTGAGTTTGGAATGTGTGATGAGTGTTCATTGCACGTTAAGTTGGTTTTTACAGAAAGACTGCTCAGAGATGGCAATAGTATGTACACTGGAATTGTTGATGATACTAGACGTATTTCTCGTAAATTACTGACCTTATTTTTAAATTTGTAGACTTAGTTTTACAATTGACTGCATGTTGCGAAGCCAGGCTACTCTATAATGTTCATCTTGTTGTTCTGTTAAGAGTTTTAGCCTGTGTTTTTTTGTGCTGAATCTTCGGAATGTGATTATCTGATGTTTAACTATAGCTTGTAACCAATACTGTAGGATGTACTAATGCGGCAGTGCTTATTTGTCGCTGTTGTGTGGGTATATTTGTATTTACTTATTTATTACAATGCCATTAAACTGCTGTTGATTTGTGACTAGGATGACACATATACAGAGAGTTACATCAGTACAATTGGTGTTGATTTTGTAAGTATCTGTTCTGTGTATGATTTGAACTGTAATTCACTGCATATGTAGTCTTTTCTCATGTCAGTGTTTGCCCTGTGTTGGTTCTATGCATATTTGTTGATTGAAATGGTTGCTTTGTCATTATTTGTCTCTGTGATAAAACTTTCACTGGAAGCCTCAAGTTTTAGGGACACATAATGCAGTGTAACACCGTGTGACCTGTTTTTGTGAGTTTTCGCTGCATTTTTATTTTACAGCCTTGGAATGTGGTACACTGCATATGGTCGGGGGTAAATCTAAATGACACCGTTAAATTGGCCGACCCCGAAAACCATACCCTAGAACCAACAATTACGACTCTATCCTGCACACAACAGAATTATACATAAGTTAAATATTAAATTTATATTTTCTAACCCACAATAGGCACTTCCTTTCGCAGAGCAGCATATTGATGTCCAACGGTCTCGCCGGTAGGCGAGCGGAAAAACCAAGAAAAGAGCGAAACATTCGAACGTTGATGGTGTATATTTTGCGTATATTGGGAGAAAAAACCCTGCATTGATCAAGCCCATTTTTGGCCGTAGATGTCTGCAATGTAATCACGCCATTCAAATTTGGTGATGATCGGTCAAGGGGTTTAGGGTTGGCTGAGGGTCGAATTTGCATTTGTAGCAGTAACACTAACAAACGATTCTAGTGCATCTCCTATAATTCAACCGATGGCACGTTCTGCAGTGGGAGTCGCATCCCTTCCCAGAGCAGCCAGAGGTTCGCCTCTATTTTGCCAACTGCACAAGACTGCACCATTGCTGACTATTGCACTATGTCACTATGAAGCCAACTCACGGCTTGCCACGCACACCCAACCTCAACTGCAGGAGCCTTCAGCTTAGTGAAGTTTGCATTTTAACCCCAAAAAGAAGAAGAAGATGGTGCTGAATAATTTTGCTTCAAATATAGCGAGTATTATGTTTATTTTGTGGTTGCGTTACTGTGTTTGTTATGGTGTATTGTAGAAAATACGAACAATTGAACTCGATGGGAAGACGGTTAAACTGCAGATTGTAAGTTATCAGTGCACTTTGTGCTTTTATTTCAAGCCATGTAAGTTCATAATTTGTGCTAAGTTGGGAACTTGCAAGACTCGTAATGATCTTTTGGACTTTGATAACTGCACATTTGTGGTGGATGCTTTGCTCTGTGCAAAATGATGTTAATTGGAACAAGGGTCGTAGTCACTGTGCACCAGGCTGCATTGCTGCAAGTTCCATGCCAGTTTGGCTGCAAGTTGCAATCCAAATGTTGATGCTTACTAGTACTAGTAACTAGAAACTTAGCGCAGAGCCCAACGTGAGGCCGCCTGGTGCCCGAATTCCGACTGGGGGTCAATTTAGGGGGTTAAAATTCCACTCCTAGCAGTGTCACGTGTCCTGAACGCTGTTGCATTAGCCTACACAGCACACGCAGTGTTGATCCTGGGTGGGTCACAATCTGCACCTGTAACTTTTTTATAAGTGGACCAAAGGTCATCATTTTTTTCCCAACTTGGGAGGGGCTGTAGTTGATCACCCGCTTTTCCGATTTTTTTGATATCTCAATCTGTTCCGGAGATATTCGCGATCTCAGTCTCAAATTGTCCAAAATCGCGCCTAATTTTGGACGTTTTTTGCCCTCACAATTTCCGGGTGTGTGCCCCCAAAAGTTGTACCCACATTATCATGCCTGCCTTGCGGCATGTCATGTGGAGAAGTTTCGTGATGTTACTCTGCCTAGCCCCAAAGTTATAGGCGTGCATATGCTGAATTTTTGGCCAATTTTTGAATTTATCGTAAAAAATGTTAGGTGCAACCCCATCCCCGGTCTATTTATGCGGAGTAGTGTATGAAGAAGCTCATCATTACGCGTTGTAGTGTAAAAGTTTTGCTTCTCATAGACTATGAAGTGAGATATTTGTATGTGTGTTGTGCAGTGGGACACAGCTAGCAGACATACCACCGCCCCAATCAGCCACACTAGGTCTTCAAGGAAGTGAGATGTTTGTATGTGTGTCGTGCAGTGGGACACGGCAGGCCAGGAAAGGTTTCGGACAATCACGTCGAGCTACTACCGCGGCGCCCACGGCATCATCATTGTCTACGACGTCACCGACCAGGTCCTCATATTAGCCAGTGGTTACATTGGGGGGGGGGTCCCGGGGGATCTCCGCTCCCCCACCCCACTGATTTGAGATCCACCACCTCTGACGATAGGCCCCCACCTCTGAAGTTTTCTGTTCTTTTTATCATAAAACACTGCCTTAAGGTTCAGTGTACTTCAGCTGTGAATGAAAACAGACTTTTCTAGTGCACGGTGGGATGGAATGCTTTACGGTTGTTCAAAACTTTTCCCCGAGTCTGACAGACATATAGTCTAGTAGTTTCAAACTTACGGATCCCCCACCTGTGGCTGGGCAATTTAACCACTAATATTAGCAGTGTTTTTGATGGCCTGCCGTTACTAATGCTAATGCTTTAGTAACAAGTTTGATATCATTTTGGCTGCAACTTGTAATGCAAATGTTGATGCTTACTAATACTAGTAACTAAAAATTTGGTGCAGAGCCCAACGTGAGGCGGCCTGGTGCCATAATACCGACTGGGGAGACAATTTAGGGGATTGAAATTCTGCACGTCACGACGTCACGTGTCCTGAACGCAGTTGGATTATCCCACACAGCATGCACAGTGTTGATATTGGGTGGGTCAACATGTCCACCTGTAACTTTTCTGTTAGTGGATCAAAGTTCATCATTTTTAGTTAGTTAGGTTAGGCTGGAGCATGAAAAACTTTTTTTGACGTTTTGACGTAATTCATGGACAAACGTAACTCTATCTGTGGCGCCGTCTCTGGCTTAGCCAGGCGTGAACTGAATGATTTGATCTGGTTGTACTTGGCTTAGCCGGACGTGAACTGAATGATTTGATCTGATTGTACTTGGCTTAGCCGGACGTGAACTGAATGATTTGATCTCTATCTATGGCGCAGTCTCTGGCTTAGCCAGACGTGAACTGAATGATTTGATCTCTATCTATGGCGCAGTCTCTGGCTTAGCCAGACGTGAACTGAATGATTTGATCTGACTGTATTTGTATTTAGTTTTCGCTTCTTGTTTGTTTTTCTGTTGCTTTTTTCCTTTCTGCTGTCACTGAATGACGAAATAAAGTTGAATAGTAATAATAATAGTACGTGTTAACAGGAGTCGTTCAACAACATAAAGCAATGGCTGCAAGAGATCGAGCGCTATGCAAGCGAGCATGTCAACCGGCTTCTGGTCGGTAATAAGAGTGACCTGACGACCAAGAAAGTCGTCGACTACGTGGTTGCTAAGGTAAACTCACCAACAGTGACAGCTGGTTGTGTATTTGTCGGTAGCTTTATTAACAAACCAGTTTACTGGCATCTTGCGTTGATGTACTTTACCTTTAACCCTAGTTACTGCTTTGATGCTGTCAAAAGAGAATCGGGTCTGAAGAGTTTTTTTTGCTAGAGGTTTTTGTGCTCATTCTTTTGTCGTTTTTTCTTCTTTTTCTCATTATTTTTTTATCCTATTTATCTGCAATTTTGCAATTTGCTGTGTTTCAATTTTTTGTTTATTGCCAGTGGCGTTTGATCGTTGAGAAATAAAAGTATTACTTGCTTGCTTACTTACTTACTTATTTTCTTACTTACTTACTTACTTAACTTTTGTGGAAGCCAGCATAGCCTGCAGTAATTCCGGCAAAATTGACACATTAAACAGACTAGGTGGCACTTCAATGCCTCCACCCATACGCGTACCATTTTCTCACTGAAGTTTTTGTTGACCTTGCTGTGACCTTGACTCTGACCCTTGAAAATCTTAACCGGTTCGTCAAAGTTTGATATAGAATATATGTGGTTTTTCCCTTTTTTTCAAAATAATCTGTCAAGGCCACATGACCAGATTTTCGGATTTTTTTACCATTGCAAGATAGCGCAAAAAACTTGTTAGCACGATAACTGATGAACCGCTGCACTCAGCTTGATGATATTATTATTTTTGCATGAACATGTACCTTGACAACCGCACGAATCCTATCTAATCTCAAGGTCATTGGTCAAAGGTCAAACGGTCATTTTTTCGTCAGTGGACAAGAGTACACCAAATTTTCTTCAAACGTGGAAAAAATCGTAGTTGATAACACCATTTTCCACTTGTCGGTTGCTTGATCCGTTCCAGAGATATTCGCCATCAAAGTCTACAGTTGTGCACTGTTGATAATTCATGAACCGCTGCACTTTGATTGATGAAATTTTGCACGCACGTGTACCTCTAGAACCCTGTTGAATTTCAAGGTCATCGGTCAAAGTTCAAGGTCACACGAGTTTCATTGGTGTTTGTCTGTGTGCGTGATGCAGCTACCCGTGGACAGTACTTAGCCTTGAGCAAGGCTTGATGATCTTGTTATTAGTTGTTTGCTTACGTTATTTCCAGCTGTCGTTGAGTCTGCTGCATCGTGTGCAGGAGTACGCCGACCAGCTGCGGATTCCGTTCCTCGAGACGAGCGCCAAGAGCGCAACAAACGTGGAGCAGGCGTTTGTCACGATGGCCGCCGAGATAAAAGCCCGGGTCGGACCGGCCGCGTCGGCGTCGGCCGATCCACGAGCGAACATCCGAATCAACACCAGTACACCAGTCAGCCAGCAGACGTCATTCGGCTGCTGCTGAGAGGGCGGCGTGTCATGTAGGGACCTGCGAAGCTTCGAGATTCGATTGGATTCGAATCGGTCGTTCCGATCCGATTTGATTCGAAAGTCATGGGCCAATTTTCGAATCGGCCGTGCCTGCCCATTGCTCGTCGTAGTCAAACGACTCAAACCATTAACGGCAGGGGTTCCAGCAGTCCTGAAATTGCTAAGTTGTCGTGAAATTGTCCTGAAATTTGAAATAGTCCTGAAATCTCAGTCATTTAGCACAAATGTCCTGATATTGACCGTTGTTGTCCGTGTCCAGTGACAGTTTAATGTTTTATTTGTCATTGTCCCATACTTCGAGACTGTTACAATCATGGTTTCTTGTGTAACATTGCCTTGGTAGTTGTAGTGGCTCCTTTTGGATGTTTATGACTGATTTGTGGTACATAAAACGTAATGATTTTCTGTGTTTTGAGACCTTAAATTGTCGTGCAATTGTCCTGAAAGTTCTCGACGTCCTGCAGGGACCCCTGTATTCACAGTGTCATCTTCGTGGTATTTTACGCAGTCGTGGCGTCATATTTGGCGGCAGGCTGGAAGTTGCAGTTTCTGAGAGATGAGACCACTCCGAATTTCCGACAGTAGAATTAGTGTCGAACCACCCCCCCCCTAAAATTTGGGGCAAAAACATTGAATTTAGGAAACCTTTAGAGTTTGATCCCAAATATCTCATGCTAAAATTTGGGGAGCAGGAGGGGGGGGGCACTGCAGCGCTACTATAGTTCGAGAATTCGTGACTTTCATGCGGTCGTAGCGTCGAGCGCCTGACACCAAACGTGCGGCTACGTTCTGAGCAGACTGCAGCCGGCTTATCAGACCAGATAGCTAAGAGGTCTTGGGGAGCGCTGTAAGCTCCCCCAGTTGGTGCCTAATGGAGTCAAAGAATGCAGCTCTGGTGGCAGCAGTTTTTATTGATTTGCCTGAGTATGTGCAGAAGGTACAGCAGGTTTCTTCACTGCAAACTGCGAATCACGACATGAATGACGTCTATAAATAGTTTACTCTGGAGTTCACAGTGAAACAAGAAAGAAATTGTAGCTGATATCCAATTCCTCATAGGGCGGCGCCCTATGAGGAGTTATTCTACCTGGGGCACTCGCCACCAGGTCAACTCAGCCTGGCCATCCCTCCGTGCGTAGGCGCAATGAGTACCAGCGAAAGCTGGGACGTAAACAGGCACACCGCGCGATGCACTAGCCCCGTATCCGTGGTCTAGCAGTGTAAACTGGTGTCTGGCTGAGGGCTAAAGAAATGGAGATCAGCGCTGCCCTATGGGCGTTATGGCTCGGGAAGGACTTTGCGTTTTTTTTACTCGGCACCACTGCCCTATGGAAGTCGGCGCCTATGATCGGTGATGCTGTACAACAGTGAGTTACAGTAGTCCAGGTGACGTGAAATGAACGCCTGGACCAGCGTCTTGATGCCGTCAGATGACATCATGACATTGATCTGACGAGTGGAGACGAGCTGCCAGCTGGTAGTAGCCACTGCCACACACGACGGCCACCTGCGCCAGTTGCACGTCCACACAGATGTTTGCAGGCTTCCTACAGGCCAGGGAAAACTGGAAAAAGTGGTGAGTGGTCAGGGAAAGGTCAGGGGAAAATATTTTTTGTAAAGTCAGGGAAAATGAAAAATTGGTGCCACCAGATGTCAGATTTCCAGGCTAAAATGCATCAAATTTGTTCTCCGCTGGGGCTCCGCCCCCAGACCCGCTGAGGGTGCTTAAAAGACTCCGTAGTTACACTTAATATTGCTCGATAAATGACTTGTTTCATAGTTATTATTTTTTGTATAATTGCATATGTGCATAATTGCATATGCATATGCATATGTGCATATCCTTGGCATATAGTGTACCATTTTTAACATTTGTGCGATAGGGTTATTGTTTCGATACGGTCAGGGAAATTGTCATTCCATGACTTGAAAAGTCAGGGAATTTCGCTATAGAAACCTGTAGGAACCCTGTGCTTGTTTGTGAGCTACACTATAGTGTAAAATACGAGTGTGTCAATTGCTGTTGCCGTCTGTGGAACTTTTTGACTGTTTTCGGCACGTATGATGCCCTTTCTGTGCCGTGTGTCATTTGGTCAATAAGTTGTTTTTAGTCAACGATGTATTTAATGCCGATGTCATTTGCCGTCGCTTGTTGATCCATCCATCCAACTACAGGGTGCGGCAAAATAAAGTAGCCCCCTAAAGTATTTCGCTGATTTCTCAGCAACCGTTTGGAATTTTAATTTCAAACTTTACATACTGTATTTATTTTCTGAAATGTTCTACATCTAACTGCCAAGTGAAATATGATTCTGTTGAAAAACGACGAAGTTATCGACTTTTTAACATCACCGCCTGCCGATTTTTCAGCGTTAAAAATGTTCAAGCTACAACACCAATTCAATAACATCGTTTAAACAACACAGTTAACT
>Ga0056124_1000665_pt1 | contig 11444 bp, 9 predicted proteins | sample WorMetHEROISLAND_2_FD_70069 | JGI IMG/M metagenome (GOLD analysis project Ga0056124, IMG submission 70069) | Marine gutless worms symbiont microbial communities from Max Planck institute for Marine Microbiology, Germany - Olavius sp. 4 HERON ISLAND | ecosystem: Host-associated > Annelida >... | reverse complement strand
CAGAGAGTCACCTGCCGTACTAAATCACACAATGTTACCTGCCAATATAATAGACCTATTGGTCTGTGTCGCAAGTTCACTATATACTGACAAGTGGACACAGTGAGGCAATGAGTTCCAAACGGTAGGAATGGACACAAGAAAAGCGTGTGAAAATGCAGAGGTTAATGCATGAAACTTGAAGCAGTTTGGATGAAGCCATGGTATAAAGATAAGGAGCTAGGAGAGGTAAAAACCAGAAAAAAATACAACACATTATTCACTTTAAACCACGATAACATTAGGTATTAATAAACTGCTTCACATAAAACATCTTTAAGAATATGATTTAGTAATTAATCAAGTAATTAATCAAGTAGGCCAGTTTCCAAGACCTTAAACGTAAAGTGTGGCGAGTTTATTTTATTAAACACAAACACGTATCAAGTATTCAGTGATGCTCTTGTAATTATACAGCAAAAATGGCATCAGTCTTTCTCAAACTTCAGTTTCAGCAGTTAACTGAAGGAGCAATGTGACTTTTATGAATGCCACAGTTTTCATCTGTATGCCTGCAATACTGTGAGTTAGTAAGGCAACACAATTTGATCTGAACTGGTAAAACATCAACAGAAAGAAGGACACAGCCACAGACCTGCGCGAAAAATCATAAGTGTGATACAAACAACAGACAACAACAGACGACAGATGACTAACACAGAAAGGCCAGAACACGTCAAGCCAAATTAGCAAGGGTGTACCATGCACAGTGGATTTATTTCTATTTAGCCAAATCCCTGAATCAGTACAAAATAAATACTTTGTTGAACAATGAGTAAATAAGAGACACAAGATATGAAGCAATTACCTCAAACACCCAAGATCCAGTCTCAGGTCGATACTCAATAAATTTAGCACCAATCTTTGCGGACGCACGTTCCAAATATTCCATATACTGCATGTCCTTCAGTCGGTCACAATCCTAAATTACAGACATAAATTACACACTACCCGGTAATGTTTATATTTTAGCAGATTTAATGTGGAAATAATGAGGCACAGGCTGCAGAATGTCAGGTTTCTACATCACTAATAGCAATGAACGGTGGAGTATTTACAATGCTCTTTTTCAAATATTTTTCATTTATACTTCTGTATCTGTTGCTTATAGTTCACTTCATTTCTACTGCATGGCCATGTAATAGTTACCACAAGATTTGTGAGTTCATTATCCCTATTCTCCTACTTTTCAGTATAACATTTTCAGTCACAACAGCTAATGCTGAGCATGTATTTAAACTTGTGTGCTTATTCACTGAGAGTAACATAACACAAACAACTCTAAAACATCAACAGCAAATAAAACGAATCAGTCTTTTACCTTTATCGTCCGGCCCGTTGTCTTGTCTCTTGGCCAAACAAAATCCAGTGTCACTTGTGCTTTCTTATTTAAGCCTTCACCAACCGGTGGCTTGCAGTCCTCATTTGGGTACACATCGATCTCCTTGCGTCGGAAGTGAACTGCACAGGCGTTATCAAATAAATACACCAAACACTGACACTAGATCGTCAGCGACACCCAACTGTCTACTGTCAGTGACCGAGCTTATCGTGTCTGGAACAGTGTGCCTGAACATGTTACCTTCGAACCTTCCGTGGCTGTCTTCCGGTCCCATCTCAAAACCCATCTGTTTCACATCTCGTACCCCACCCCTTCATTATTGTACAGTGTCTGCGCAGCGACGTTAGTTGCTTCAGACACTATAATTGTCTATGTTTACTTACTTACGTACTAAACACACCGGTGTTCCACGGCTTCATGGTCAAGCTTGGGATCTAGCTACACTGCTACCTGCTGATTTGAAAGTTTTTATATCACAAGTTATTAAATTCACACCCTCAAAGCAGTCACACACCAACAAATAACATAAAAAAATATAAACTACAATTAGAGAAAAGCCACAGTTGACATCATTTTGTTGAAACTCACAATGCTACAAATATCACCCAAAAAGGGCTGAAAATATTTCTGCTTAAACGGAATTCGTTATTCGTCAGCTCCAGACATGTTACGCGAGATCAGGTTGACCCTAAAATAAAATGTTGCGATTTGTTGGACAAGAAATTTTTACACACTGGATGACATCTCTGTCACCCAATGGTACACTGCTGCAGCACATAAGAATCAAGCAACGTGGTAATCTTTAAGATAAGCAAATGATTATATGCGAGTCAAATACACTAACAAATCACATGAGGTTAAGTTACTTGAACTCATCATAAAAACATCAGGAACCATGAGGATACATTCTTGCTCCTACAAACTCACCAATTTCATCCAGATTCATTCCAGTGACATCAGTCAAACCCGGAAATAGAACGTTCCCATATCCTTCTCTAGCGACAACAAAGTTTTCCACCATGCAATGGCCATCAATATCCGGAATCATTTCTTCAAGAGCCGGAAGAGTGAAATATCCATGCCGGCGAAGTACAATGCCAGCCGGATGAGGCGGCAAATCAGTCTCACTCTGCATTAGCAACAGTTACACACATTCATCAATCATCATTCATGCAAACTGGTGACAGAGAACTAAAACTAACCGTCTGGGATCTTATTAAATATAGCAAATAGCACTGGCAACTAGTGATTACATAAAATGATCTATATGACTTCTACTGCTCTCCAGTATACTTCTTGCAACTCAGACTAAGAGAATCTGCTCTGACGACATGGATTCTTAGTACCATATTCTCACCGGGACCTATACAAGCCATTGGTTATATCGGAACTGCACTCAAACAAAAACATAAACAAATACAAAATGTGCAAACTAGTTCAGAAAATTCACCAAAAAATGAAAAGACTGTAAAAATAAGCAGGCGTCAATCAATAAATATATGTCCAATCAGTTCAGCAGAACTTACAAGACTGCTTGCTTGGTCATCCAGTTCACTAGATGACTCGTTGCCACTGACAAATGGTGGTTGATTCAACGGCTCATGAACGTAGTCAATGAAGTCGGGACTGTTGCCGGCATAGCTTCTTGTGTCACGAGCTGGAAACTCATCATGCAGACCTCCACCGACACGATTCCGTACATTCAGCTCACCAATAGTGTTATCAAGACTTCTACGGCAGCACAGAGAGCAAGCAGTATGATGCTTACTTCTATTGTCACTATCAGACATGATTATGTCAACCAGTGGCTTATTTGCAATCATACATCTACACAGCAACAAGCCCACAGACTTAAGTGCTATATTTATCACTCACATTACCAACAGGTAAAACCAACAAATCATAAGTTCTGCCAAAGATTGAAAGAAAACTGTTACAGAAATAGCAGATAAGTAAATGGGGCAGCTATAAAGTATAAAATGTCGTTCTCCACGAAGACTGGTCTAGCCATTAAATAAAGACACGAAACTTTCACACACGACTTTTACATGGAATACGTGCACAGGGCTGTGCAGAAATGGCATGCCACTGCGCTCTAAGCCGAATGAAAAACAATGACTCAACAGTAACATGATAAACAAGCAGTGACACAACAACGACTTTTATGACTATCAGCATCTCAGGAAGTAATTAACAATCTACCAGGTGTCAATAATTTCTCCAGGCACATAATGTTATCACATGTAAAACAGCTATGAACAAATGGATTGTTAGTTCCACGTTTTAATACACACACACACAAGTTGCTATGATAAATGCACAGCTAATCCACAAACCCATGGAGGCAGTTATCTCGAGCCTGCCTTTCTGCATCATTCCTGTCACTGTTCTGCTGCCCAGATAATTCACCACTGCCACTGCCAACATAGTACAACACATACCATGTAAGAACTAACAGGCTAACCTGCAGAGATAGAACTAATATGTGAGAACATCTGCAATATGAGTCACAAGTGTGTTGGTAGTGTTACACAACGCTCGACACGGTATAGGTCAATTTGGAGACGAGTCTTTCCAGGCAATCACTGGCACTAGTAGTACTGACAGCAAAAATCAACAGCAATAAAAATCAAGCTAACAACAAAAACCCCAAATAACAATAACAAAGTTAGTAAATTCACTAAGCACACACAGAAACATAATACTAACTAACAACATTCACACACACACGAGCTACCAACAATACAAAACTAAAAACCCGGTTCAGGTGCTTTTTATGCCATCCAGCCAGGAAACCGAATAGGCCTATTCTACAACTCACGGGACCCGACACTGCACAGGACTGTATTATGACTCAGGATTTCAAACCGTATCTGAGTACCTGGCATCATGACCATTGGACAGTTGCTGCTGCTGCTGCTGAGTGCGGCCAGCAACGTCATCAGCTGAGAGAAACGACGGCGGACTGCGGCCGTGCAACGAGTCATTCTGCTTGCTGCTTTTGATCACCAAACTACGCACACTGCGCTTCGGCACAAACGAGTTGGAATCAAACCTGGTCTCATCTTCATCCAGACCATCAAACAGCTGACCCTAGACACACATCCACTCACTATCACGTGATACGAGCACACTGAGTCTAATCAACTTCACCGGCAAATCAGACATACTCCATATAAACAACACACTCCACAAGTTACGCATGATTTGCCACTGCTCTTCATATTTCTCGAGAATTAATATACAAGCGTGTACACTGTACACCGATAAAAATGTGGCTGCAAATTATCTGATGTCAAACGTGGACAAAGCGCAATTGATCACTGCTTGCTATCAAGATCAAATGATATGCAGACAAGGCAACCTTGTCCTGCAGCATGATCTGATGATGAAATGCTAATGTGAAATAGCAATACAATACCGCACTACAACTAACCTTTCCAGTAGTTACGAGCGAATGCAGAGGCTTCGGCTTGATTTTCGTCAATGATGAACCTCCCACCTTGACCTGTGTGTCGTTAGCCAGTGCAGCTCTCTGTGCTGCTGGGTTTGTCGGCTTCAGCAGTTCATCACGCTTAGCTGCATCCTAGGAACACATTCAGTCACAGACTCACTGAATGCCACCGCTCACCCTCCATCAATAATACACATGGCAAGAACCCCCAAATACACATTATGTTCACAAACACAGCTGGGAATATACTTCGTCTCACCAACACAACTAGTTTGATTTCTGTCTTGAAAGACATTCAACTAAAACTGCCTTGGTGCTTGTGGAAAAGCGGCACTTTGAAAATGAATATGCACACAGTTTAGCAGTACATGTAACAATGCAAAAAATTTAATAAAAAATGTTTGAATAAGACAATGCAATGAACAAAAATAAATAAATGAATTTTGCAGAGTTTTACAAATTCTACGAATAAATTATCCCATGCAAGCAAAACAGAAAGCAGCAACTGCATCATTACCTGGCGGAGATTGCGAAAGAGTGGAGAGTCGCCGTACGGTGAGTTGGTCAGCTGCAGCAGCTGCTGTTGATTGTGCTGTGCAATGGCCGCCGCAGTAGCATCAACTGCTGGCTGCCCTCCTGTCAAGCCACCAGTCAGACCACCCAAGCCACCTACTCCTATCTGACTGGCACCAGCGGTGCTCCCGAAACCACCTAAGTCTGAAACAGCACAACATTACGCGGACTCCGAAACTGGCATCAAAAACATCAAATAGATGCAGTCGTGCAGATATGACATTGCATGGTTGTTTGTGTGCATGTTGTATAATGACTGTATGCATCAGTGTGCATGGATAACTACACCTGCAGTAATATGCATAGAATTCACTGCTTATTGATACTGACAAAATCTCAAAACAACAGCTTTTAAAATCACAGAATTTGATGAAACTGGGTGAGAAACAGAGCTTGCTAGAAAACAGGATGATAACAGGCTGCAGCAAAAATGCAACTCACTGATGAATGACGTAATATGGCATAGAGTGGACAGTACAGAAATGACTTGAGACTTAAAAACAGATAACATCTGAAAGTCAAGACTGAATAAGATCATATATCACACATACTGAAAGGTGTTGCACTATTGGCCGGCCGGCCCTGGGTCTGGCCAAATGCAGTTGCACCACTGCCAAGTCCAAAGTTGGTGCCAAAAGCCGACGGAGCAGCAGTAGCACCAAACCCGGCTAACAAACAACAAATTCCATACACAGCAGTCAGATATCCACATACATAACCTAACAACCAAAGTCTACTTGTGTGGAAAAATAATCTGGACAATTTTCCCACGGTACTTAACAATTGCACAGAACTCCATTTATTCTGTTAGCACTAACTTGAAGCCACCACCATCAGCACTGTAGGTGCATGTGGTCTAGCGGTTAGTGTCAACTCGTAACTCTCACGTTACGATTCGATTCTCACCACAGGTTGCTAACCTACTGCATGCTCAAGTCAACCCAACCTCCTACACTCAGTGAGATGGGAAATAAATAGTAGCTTGCAGGCTATGGGGTGAAGGCTTAGTGTGGCTGATTGGGGCGGTGGTATGTCTGCTGGCTGCAAATCGCAGGTCCAATTGTTTACTGACACGGGCAATGGACAGCCGCATAGTGCACTGCGATATCATAGCTCATGCCAATCAGCTGCCACTTCTGAGATTGTAAAGCGCTTCTGCTCACGAGTCTGACTCCTATGAGAAGCGCTACAGCAAGTAACAGACCTTTAGCTTTACCTTTACCACTTTCAGCGCTTTTGGGGCGTGGCGAAAGGGCGCTATATAAATGTCCTTAATAATAATAATAATAATTTCAATGTTTGATTAACTCAAGTGCTGGGGCTCACCACTTACTCTGTACAAAGATCCACATTTCTCTGCACTTCCACTGTGTGATTAAAATCAATCCTAACAAAATAATTAAGACCACACAGCATCTACATAGCAGATGTCCTCAGATCTATCTCCTGATCTGAGAAACAAATTCAACAGGCCTGTATTAAACGCAGCCACAGAACTAGAGTGACTAGATGCCTTATAGACCCAGATAATGTCATTCTCCAGCAACACAAGACAAATGTCATCAACAAATATGACAAACCAGAAGGATAAAACATTGTTACACGCACTAAAGCCAGAGGTTCCTGCAGTTCCAAAACCTCCGAATCCTGTCGATGCTGTTGTTTTTGCGCCAAACAAACTGCCTCCAAGAGTTGACTGTGGCTGTGTCTGTGTGAAAGAAAAGCCTGTACTGCCCGTGCCTGACTGCTGGCCAAACAGTCCCGCTGTTGGTGCACCAAAACCAGTCGGCTTTGCAGCAAATAACCCAGTCTATAATTGACAAACAAAACCACAATCCATTCTTACTAACATACAGCAATACACATAACATACTACAGAAACCATAAGAATTCTGAGTAGTCACAACTCGCACAATACAAGATGAAGAACATAACTAACTGAAAGTAATCCAACAAATACGTCTGAATTTTTCTACGTCCAACGAGCAATGTCAGAAGTGTCAGAAAACCAAGGGATGACAAACAAAACAATATAATACAATTGAAAAGACAATTCTCCAAAGCTACAACGGCATGGAACGTTTGTATTTCAATACTGTATTTGTCAAATGCTGAAAACTTACTCCTGCTGTAGAAGCATTAGCACCGAAGCCTGTGCCACCAGCAGCACCAAATGTACCCGCGCCGAATGATGGTGCCGCCGCTGTTGCACCAAACAAGTTTGTTGGCTGCGTTGTTGCAGTTGACCCAAATAAACCCTACAAACGTATGCAACAAACAACTCTAAGTTAATAAATAAACAAAACCACGATTCAAAATCACCATCGTGCAATCTTTCAAACAACATTCCTCTTAAGACATTTAGCGCACCTGTATTTCTTATTACACCAGGTGGTGCAAAAGAGTGCAGCAATCGACATGGATGTTTTGTGTAGATCGAGTAATCGAACAGTTTTACAAATGATTAGCCTTGATCACTGCAGTGACAGGTGGTCCTGTTAAACACCTGAACACAGTGTTCAACGTCATCACCCTTCACTGCGATGATCAAAACTAACCATTTACAGACTGTCCGATTACTCGATCTACACAAAGCATGTACGTTCCATTTTTACATGCCACCCTGTATGTAAAAAGACTAAAAAAGTTAACTGGTTGTGAGTGTACAGTGTACACTCAGTGTACAGTGTACACTGTACAGCATTCTTGTATGTACAACAAGTAAACATTGTAAGGCTGACTAACTGTAAATGTATAGACGTTCGACATTTTCTCAGTAGCCACAGTTGCATGAACAAATAATACCCCACGTTCTACAATTCTCAGTAACATATCTATGACAACCAGACAACAGAATAAACAATGCAAATAACCACTGTCAAAAAATCTTACACAGTTTTACTCAACCAAGAAGAAAAAGGAATTGTTTTATGGCAAACTTCTGCATCCATATTCAGTCACAAATGTATCTATGCTACTGAATACTGATTCAATAAAATGGTTGTCAAATATTATGAGGGAGAGATGGACAACCTAGCCTCATCTATGATGAGAAGTTGGTGGAATTCTTTATGTCTTCGGGGCATTTGCCCACCCACATTTGCACTGTCATACAACAACAACAACAACCTTGTTCTGATTGGCCTGGCCAAAGAGCGTAGTTGCTCCGGCACCAGCCGTGCTCAAGCCACCGAATGGCGTGCTCGCAGTTGTTGCAGCCGCACCAAACATTGGCTTTGCTGCTCCGAAGGCCGTCGTGTTGCCAAACAGACTTGTGCCCGTTGACTGCTGCTGTTGTTGCTGCTGCTGTTGACCGAAGAGACCGGTACCCGTTGATGCTGCACCAAACCCTACATCACAACATCTGATACAGGAATCACAATGCAAGTACTAACAAACTGACCAGTGAGTGAGTGAGCAACTAGACTTTCACGGCCCGCTTCACAAATTATAAGTAATTTTGGGCACTGCAGGCAATTACTTGCACTGGTAGTGACAACAAGTCAACAGCAAAAAATAAACCAACACAAAAAATGCAAATTACTAGCAGAAACTACCTACATACACATTACAGACAAAGTTAATACTAACCAACCAACTACGTGACTGAGTGACCGAGTGAGTGAGGTTTAACGTCCTGCATTACACATTATAGGTCATTTCGGAGGTCCTCCAGGCAATCACTTGCACTGGTACGGACAACAAAAATTAACCGCAAAATCACACATGCACACAAACCAAAGATTCACACATGTACAATTAAACTAACCAGACTGCATTAAACGCTGAACAGGGTTCTTTTTAATTCATAAGCAACTTAAGCATACAGCAGTCATTGCTGCTGGAGCACAAGCTCAATAGTCTTACCTCCAAATGTAGCAGTGGCTGGCTTATTTGGCTGTCCGAATGTACCAAAGCCACTACTGGCCTGTGTCTGCTGAACAGCAGTTCCACCGAAGCTGAAACCAACTGCTGCACCACCCTGCTGTGGACCTTTACGATTCGCCAAGTAATCCTCAACTCGCAGCTCCTGAAATGAAATGAAAACATATTTATTGAGCGTTGCAGCCAATAGCTGGATTATAACATAAAATACAAGCTAAAAGTAAGAATAACGTACACGCAATTAGCCATAAGTAAAACTGTACAAGCGATACGGTAAAATGATTTCGTGTAACTAAGTGTTCGTGTTTTGGGGAGTTCATATAGACGAGTATGGTGCAAATAAATGGAAAGATCATGCAGAGAACATACTTGATGCTTGATGCATGTCAAATTATCAAAAAAATATACTCATATAGCTCAGAAATGTAGGTAGCAATTATGACAAGCATACAGTAAATAAGTGAGTCACTAGACACATTACAGATCATTTCGGAGACAAGTCTATTAGGAAGTAAGTAAGTAAGGCAATCAGTTGCACTGGTACTGGCAACAAAAAATCAAGAGCAAGAAGTCAAACAGAGTAAACAGACTAACACAAATACCAAAGCCTAAATATCAAAAGAATTAGTGTTGTTACGGTTATCGAAACTGGTACCGAAATCGCGGTTTCTAGCTCAAAACCGAACCGAAACCGACCGACCTTAGCCAATATGAAACCGTAACAACACTAAAAAGAATACATTGCAGCCTGGCTACAGCTGCATGATTAGGCAACATCCAATGCACTTACCTCCAAGCTTTTTGCTTCGTATTCCTTCATGCCAGTGATGCACTGCAGCTTGGTGGTCACAGACTGCTGACTGCCACCTTTCATGACGACGTCCGTGCCAGCGAGTGGGACAAACTTCACCGTAGTTCCACTGCTTGCAGCTGCACCGGCAGCAGTGCTAAGAAATCCCCCGGCCTGTGTGCCAGTACCAAACAGTCCACCACCGGTGCCAGTGGCCTGGGCCGGCGTCGCAGTAAATGTGCCAGATTGTGTGCCACCAAACAGTGACTGCGACGTTCCAAAACCTACCCAAACATCGTCCACTTGATGCAACTACAAGAAATCTATTAATAGTGTTTTTTTTAAATTAACACTAATTTCATATAAATGCATATATGGTATGAAAAAAACTACAGCATCAGCTACAACAAAAAGCTAACTGCTCTATCATCAGTTAACTGCTGAAGTTGGAGATTAGAAGACAACTGGAGCCATTTTAACACGATAAGCAAAGAAGCATCAGCAAAAGAAAATCAACAACAGTTACAAAGTAAAATGTAGAAATTGACATCGATCTGATAGGTATGATGACTGATAGGAAATAAATTAGTGCCACAAAACTGCAGCCGCACATAAAGAAAGAAGCCATCAAGTCAAACAAAAGAAAAACGACAATAACGTGCCTGGCTCCACAGCCAGATAACTACTACAAAGCACAATTCACAACGATACACACACACACAGCAACTGTCAGGCTGCGCACCCACATCTGTCCATTCACAGAAATGGGCAAACTCTACAATACAGTACTGAGACAATATCCCTGATGGTTAATTTGCTACAACATAAAAAACAGATTGGGTATTTTTTCCAACCTACTGCATTGCATCGTGCAATGGTGCTAAAGACGTTGATTGTGAACACTCACGGCAACAACGAACCACAGTTCATGCTGCTTTTGCATAACCTAAAGAAGCAGGAAAAAAAACAGGAAACAACTGTGCATATGAACCTGTAGAGGTGCCGCCAAACAAGCCAGTGCCAGCTGCAGGTTGTCCGGTGCTTGTCACTGCCCCTGGAGCTCCACCGAAGGCTGCACAATTACATCCCGACACATTAGTTGGGTCATCTGAGACACTTCCGTGACAGTGGATTGCGAAGGAATTTTTTACGATGGATTTGCCATCTAGGGGGGTTAATTTGAAAAATTAGCGAGGGTGACCCTCGCAAAAGTGTGGGCTAACTTTTTTAGGGACCGCCAGCCGCAATATTGAAAAGTACATTTCCCACAATTTGGGCTACTTTTCCAATCAATATATGTTTCCGGGCGTTTCTTGGGCCGAGGAATTCATTGCTGCTATTGTTTTTTATGATTTGACCTC
>Ga0056124_1000663_pt1 | contig 11453 bp, 4 predicted proteins | sample WorMetHEROISLAND_2_FD_70069 | JGI IMG/M metagenome (GOLD analysis project Ga0056124, IMG submission 70069) | Marine gutless worms symbiont microbial communities from Max Planck institute for Marine Microbiology, Germany - Olavius sp. 4 HERON ISLAND | ecosystem: Host-associated > Annelida >... | reverse complement strand
CCTCGACCTGTGCCCCCCTCGCACCAAATCCTGGCGACGCCACTGGCTGTAAGCACACTCTGAACGCAGACGAAGAGACTATGCGCGAATCAGACAATAGGCGACAAATACGACGCTAACAACGTTGGAGCGACTGCGACAGGCTGCTAGCGTAACGGCCACAAACAACAGTCGCAACAGCAGCAGCAGCAACAGCAGCAATGGCTCGGGCGGCGCCGTACAAAACAGCTGGCAACGTTTACCAAAATGAGTCTTAGTAGACTATAGTCGGACATGTACGGACTTGTACAGCTACACGCAATGCTATTGATACCGGTACGCATCGCTGACTCGACTCGACTCAACCTCTCATATTCATACGATACGATACGCTACGATATATGATTTGCACTGGAAAACTGACAGGCAAGCTGCCAGTTTAATCTAGCACATGAACTAAAAGAAAACTAAAAATGTTTTAAATGGAACTTAAAAAAGTAAAAAAATAAAAATCAAGAAACAGACGGTTATGGGAGAGATAAGAGACCTAAGACAGAAAAACTTAAACGGAAGGAAATAACGATAACTGAAAACTAGTAAAACTGAAGCAGAAAAAAGCCGTAAAGCGTTCCGGGTATCCGTGAAATCAGTCCGAAGAGGTGCCAGATGTCTATGGAGGGTAGGATTTGAGAAATAGGAAATTTTTGAGTTTGGAATGGAAGAATGATGAGGTGGTGGATAAGAGTGGTGACGATGACACTGATGTGAGATGATCGTGGAGAAGAGATGAATCAGGAAGAGGCAGATCAAGACGTGGCTGACGAAGTGAGTGAGGAAGCTGATTCCAGAGTTAGAACGACTGGTAATTTTTAAGGAGGAGCGAGTTGGTGGACGAGCAAGAGTGCCGACAGTCGATATTTCTACCGTTCTTCCGCTTAGCTTTGTCGACACACTGTTAGCCGAGTTACTCGAGTATGTGTGACAGGACTCACATGACTATGAAACAGCAGCGCTCTAGATTAAAGCCTGCTATAGGCCTAGAGATAGTCGTCTTTAATGGTCTAGGCTACTCCAGACGCAGAAAATAGGTGTATGCAATGCAACTAGAATGAACATTGAATGAAACTCACAATACAACAAGCAGCAAATGAGATACGTACCCACGTGTTATGTATGCAGTCATTCATTCATTGTCTTTATTAAAACATCCGACAAAACGCAGATGAAATTATCTGTGTAATGCAACGTCGTCGGGATTCAGTTGTCGTACATAAGAGATTGTAACTCTGTCCAACGATTACTGACTTCAATACTCAAACGCATTCTCCTGCGTTCGACATATTTCTTTGCTTAGCGCTGACTGAGAGACCAGTTGACTATCGGACTATTTAATATTTGTAAGACTTCAATGAGAATGTTGCGGCTTTGCTGAGTGCCAAATTTGTGAAGTTATCTTGCTGCAATAGAATATTCATCTTTAATCGTAGTTGACAGAACGTTGATTAAGGGCTTTGACGCCGTGCAACAGGAACTGCATCTCACCTGTGAATACCTGCTGCACTAAAAGATATTTCTCCCTAATTGGGGATCCGACCTAAGTTGAAATCCAACTCCAGAAAAGTAGGCCGGTTAAAGTTAAATCAAAAGCAATGGTAATAGTGATTAACACTTTATTGTGCACTAGACGTGAATACGAGTCTGTGAATCAGCTGCTGCAGAAACATCTTAAACTGCATCAATTAATCAAATCAATCATTATTTTGAAAAAAATGTTTCTTTTTAATTTCGGTTCGTGTTTTTGCAATAAACAGTGATTTCAGCTTGGCTCAGAATAGAGAGAGAGAGTTGTAAGTTAGAGTTTTTTTCGACGAAGCCTGACATGAGACTGTAGAGAAGTTAAATGAGAAGCGACTTTAATTTACCTGTCTATTTGAAATGTCTAAATTGTAACGACAACTGGATTATTAAAGCACACCGTGATAAGCAGTTAACATCCTACTAGCTAATTTTATTATCCGGATAATTCATATAAAGCAGATATTATAAAAGTACACTGAACTAAAGTAATGAGTATGAATTTTCAACAAACAGTGTTAGTATGTTACGTATATAATCAGTTTGTTTGTCGTGTACATGCAACGTTTGTTGTTTTCTGTCCGTCTGTCACTCACTTTTCTGTTTTTAATTAACTAAATCTACTTAGTTTTAAATCTTTTAATATCTTACGTGTTTGTCTACGAATATTTTCACTGCGAATAAAGATTACTTTCTAACTTTCTAAATAAACTAAATAGCAATGACAAATATCCAATTAACAAGCACGAATTGCAGTAAAATTTTTAAGACTACCCACAATAGCATTCATTTCCATATCAACGATTAGGACACATGCGTTTTCGGCTGATATTCAACTATTACGCTACCGCTGCAACAGTCCGCAATTATTATTTAGATACTAGTTAATTTTCGTTTGAGCAAATAAATCCGTGGCTCGGTAATAATCTGGACAGGAGGCCAAGTGCGAGGACTCAGTGTCAGTCGTGAGAAAGCTTCAATGGCGCTAACGATGGAGTGAGTAGCGTTGTATGGCTGCAGTTCTACGGCGGAAGAGTTCGTCACACCCACCAACAAGTGTGAGAAGCTCAACATTTCAGCTCCACCTGGCAACAGATCCTCCGTCTTGTTGTACCTACACAGACAAAGAGCAACAACGAACCTTAACAATAATCAAAATTTAACCATTTAGTTTTCAGCGTGGTACCAATTACAACAATTATAATACTTGACTTTAAAACAACTAATAGAATTTTACCCTCGGGAATTTAGTACTGAGGGTTTCGAAAAAAACAACACTACCAGAATGATAACATGAACGCACGCCAGAGGCGTCGGAACGATTTTAACATTGCGGGGGTGAACATTTTATGAGAGTATAGGCCTATGCATTAGCTGAGTTCTTGTTTATTGCTGCTAGTCAGAGGCACACGTAAAAGTTTGCCATCTTGCTTATAACATAAGCAAGCCTTATCATCCCTTATGGGTAGGATAGGCCCTCTGTGTTTGTTGTTTGTTAAAATTTTCTGTTGCTATGTGTAATATTTTGTTAGTAAAGAAACTAGAAAGCATGCCGTTTTGCGTGTAGTGTGTGAATATTGTTTCGGAGGATAATTTTCCTACAGTGCCCCTCGTAACAGACAATATATTCGGCTGTTCTTATCGCAGCATTGTAAACTAGCAACTGGTGTTTAGGTAATTTATCATTTTGTCAACAAGTTATATATATATATTTATTATGAGATCGTACACAAGGTACACACAAACAAGCAAATAATAATGATGATAATAATAATAAAAGAAAAAAGAAAGAAGAAAAGAAAAAAGAAAGAAGAAAAGAAAAAGGAAAATACAGGCAACTGTGCAACTAACCACACAAACTACTAGGCCTACTCAGTACATAAAGCAACATCTACACGCTATTATCTACAAAATGAGTAAAAATCAGGCAAAAAGTACTAGGACTACTGTACACAGTTTTGCTTCAATTACTTTCAGTCCACACCTGCCCTATATGTCAGTAGTCAAGTGTCAGTGCCACTCAGTGGCTGTTATTAGACAGTGCAAAAGTACGTCGACGGTAGTCATTACGAGCAATGAAGTCATCTAAGAGCAGTTGCATATCCAGCTAGTCCAATTCATCACTGTACGTGGATAACACCAGCAGACAGTTCAAGCATGCAAAAATCTGCAAAAATATTGCGGGGGCGGAAAGATAATCTCGCCCCCGTGGTTTCAACATTGTGGGGGCCAGCGCCCCGTCGCTCCCTCCATTCCGACGCCTTTGGCTCACGCCCAAACTTTCTATGGTCATTTTCAGACAGTTTGTTCGAGGCAATCTGTTGAGATTGCTGTCACTGCTTCCTTCTGTTTTACAATCGAGTATCAGACTTAGACTTGTCAGCAGGCAATGGAAGACGAGTGGACGTAACAAGAGATAATAAACATGTTGCTATACCTCCAGTGGCTGCAGCACTGTGTAAATCTTGATACTCCAGTCTGAGCCGACATCACGTCAATGTGTACATTTACATCTGCAAACACAAACACAGGGTGCTCCATAAAAATGTCAGCACCTACATTTCATACATACGTTCATAGCTTCATCAAATACTATAAAGCGCTTTTTCTAATTTTTTCCTTAGCGAAAATCAGTTGTAAAGTTGAAAAAAACACGAACTGTTACAGATCCAATGACACTGGAAATGCGTCGTAAAAATATTGCCAGCTTTACAATCCTGGCAACTCACTTATTCCACAGCTTACTATATTTTGCAAGGAAGCATAATGGCACATTTGGGGTGTGATGGGATCTTTAATGATCACTTGATTGCCAATTAACTGCAGAATATATCAGTTGAGAGAATTATGGAAATTGGCTGGTCCACTCTGTATGTACAGTGCATAATTTTGCTTCATTATTAGTTATTACTGACACAGCCATCACCTGACACACATCATTATTAATAAATAAATTATTGATTAAAGCTTAGTACACCAGTTTCTCATAATCCGCTCGTTAACTTAGTGGTCTGTTACGTCATCATACTTGGTGATGTTTTGGTGCTAACAGGTGGACAGGTAAACCATCCACCCAGGTCAACTCAGCCTGGCCATCCCTCCGTGAGTAGGCGAAATGAGTACCAGCAAAAGCTGGGGCATAAACTGGCACACCTTGCGCTGCACTAGCCCCATATTCCGTGGTCTGGCAGTGTAAACTGGTGTCTGGCTGAGTGCTAAGAAAATGGAGATAGCACCGCCCTCAGAAACGACTTTACATTTCTATGCAAAATGCTAAAAGATGAGAAATGTACCGAGTGTCTTTGCATCGATGCTGTGCAGCCTGTGTAGGGCGAGCCCGCCAGGATAATTGAGTTGAGAGACGCGGAGAAGCAGACAAGTCAACGCAATGTTAATCACAACGTGAAACATGGCAGACAAGCCCAACAAACATCGCCACAGATTCCGATTCCTCGTCAACCATCTACACACGAGAGATTACACACAACACTAGTCTTGCATTGATGTTGTTCACACACGTGCAAATAAACTATGACAAAACTGCTGTAAGATAAATGGAGACAAACGGCATGATGATACGATACGATAGATGATTTGCACTGGAAAACTGACAGGCAAGTTGCCAGTTTAATCTAGCACATGAACTAAAATAAACTAAAGATGTTTTAAATCGAAGTAAAAAAGTGAAAAATAAAAATCAAGAAGCAGACGGTTATGGGAGAGATAAGAGACCTAAGACAGAAAAACTTAAACGGAAGGAAATAACGATAACTGAAAACTAGAGAAAAATCTGAAACCGAGAAAAAGCCGTAAAGCAGTCCGGGTATCCGTGAAATCAGTCTGATGTCTATGGAGGGTAGGATTTGAGAAATAGGAAAGTTTTGAGTTTGGAATGGAAGAATGATGGGGTGATGGGGTGTACAACATTGTTTATTCCATTAATTTCACAGAACACAGCACAACTCGTGGAGAACTTACGTTTCACACAACTAGAATAAAACAGACTAAGTTGTTTCACTGCGGATTTATTGTACACGTAGTCTAACTGCACCTGTGCAAACCACACACCACTACCACAGCCAGAATCACTAGTTCATGTCTTCATTATTTTATGTTAGGCTGTTCCCCAAATGACTTCAATGACTTTTTTTACAGATTTGGCATTTTTGTCTCTCAACCATCAGAACCAGAGCACTGAAGAGTTTTTTTTATTGCTACAAAAAGTCTAGGTACAAACGGCATGTTTGCCATTGTCAACATAAAATGTTGACTATACTCATACAACTTCAGTACACAACACAAAACGCTAAGCAGATAGAGTAAACCCAAAGTTTTTACGACAATACAACAAAATCATATAACAGTACTGAAAAATACAGACACCCACAACCAAAGAAATTACCATACACAGAGCAGCCCGACAAAAAGCAAGCTCAAAGTTTTTACCACAACTGCATCAAATATTTTCATTTTTTTTTCACCAATATACTCTGTAGCAACGATCACTGAATTAAATGATCCTTAAAGAGGCCATCACATTCCAAACAAGTCTAGTTAGCTTTAAAATGAATGAGTTAACTCGTAACTTTTAGCGTATCCCAAGGCTGCCTATATTTCACGACGCTTTTAGGCTGTGACGGTTAGCATATTTCGAGTTTACAACTGATTTGCCTAGTAAAAAATTCAGTAAATTGGCTAATGTTTGACAAAGTTATGAGTGCATGAAATTGAGGGCTGACTTTTTATAGTCACATATTGTCCGACTTACAAGCGGTGACAAGCGGCAGCCGCAGCAACGTTCAGCATCGGAAAGACGTAAATGATGAAGCGAAGTTCTTTGTGTGGCAGGAATGAAAACGCCACAACGAACAACACGGCTGGCAGCAGCAGAGTCCTAACACCTGGATCCATACAAGTACTGAGTGGTAAAAATACCAGCGAGGCACCCAGAGCACGTGGCAACACGGAATAGAAATACCACAGTGCCGGAGAAGTCTGTCAGTACAGTTAATGGTCTGGATTCTAGATTAACGTTCATATCGCAGTACAAACAAGCACAGTCAAGCTCCTATGTGCTTACATTTACCTCAATATTAACAGACCGAAACACACAAAGTGTTATTATTACACTTCAAATGCATCATTTTGCTTATTTTACTACTAACCTTGAGGCAACTCTAACTGATTAACTAATTAATTGTCCACACTGTAAATATAGCATCAACAAATGCAGTTAATGCCACGTCTTTTACTGCATTTTTCTCAAAAACGAATTTAAACAAAATCAGCAGGTTCATGTGCTTTAAGACAACAATGCTTTGTTCCCATACGTTCACTTTATTTTTTATCACAATGATTAGTTAATACAAAGCTCTTAAGATCATGGCACTAGCAAATATCACGTCATGCTAATTTCACAGACAGTCAAGGATACGCCCCAGTTAGAGCTCTTGTTGAGAATGGTATTGTACCAGAACACTTCTGCCTCAGGCCACAGAAAACGCTGCCAGAACCACGAGTCAACCATTACTGTCAGACCTGCAACAAAGCATTACACATAATTGTATTGCAATTCAGACAAAATGCCACCTCACAGCCAGAGATCGGCAGTTACATGAGTAACATGAGTGACAAAAGGTTCACACACTCAGAGAACCAAGAATTCAAGAAGATCAGTCAAAAAGTTCCAGCACAAGTTCCAAATTACAACATAATACTCAACATCAAGAGTGCATTACATTTTTGGAACAAATGTTTTACTAATAATTCTACAAAAAAAGAAACATGTAGTTTGCAGCTGTTGTGACCTTTCTAAGAGATAATCTAATGTACACTATTATTATTAGAAAAGCAATAGTCCTAAAGATCTAGAGATCCAGAAAATGTCTGACAGCACAATCTAAAACTCAAAATGGGGAGGGCACAATATTCTGATATGCATGTTTTAGTAGTAATTGCATTGTAAACACAAATAGGGATAAGTGGCTATGGTTGGGGTTCACTCACACAGACACGGGTGTGTCCGAGTACCCTTGTATATAGGTTCCAGTAAACACAGGTTTGCATGTATTCCAATGGCGGCCGTTCACGTAGACACAAATTATGTACGAGTACGGGTTACCTGTGAATTTCACTCGTACGAACAGTTTCTGTGCAGGTCGTGTTCATTAATGGGGGTGCGTGATTAGTAAAATTATTAATGATGTAGTAGAATATTGTTACTTTTTTTGGCAGAGCATCCACTCGATTCTATTTCACTGGAGATTGTCAACAGACACGGGTTGAGTTATGTACTGTACAAATGACTGCAAAATGCCATGTGGGTGAAGCTTGTATGAGCCGTAAATGGAAACTCAGACTCGACATGGACTCGCAATCATCTCTATGTGAACGTAGCCTTATATTTGTAATAAAAAACCAAGGTGTACTGGGCAACTTCACTTTTTGACTTGACTTAAGTCTAGCCGACTTAACTTAAGTCAAGTCAGTTCACTTCGGTCTAACTACCTACTTAGACCAGAGTTCAACTAAACTTCAGTCTAAGTATGTACTTAGACCATACTTTTGCACGCAGGACTTTCGCTCAGTGAAATCACTTCACTATTTGGCTTAAGTAGGTACTTGGACCGAACTTTCGCTCAGAGAACTGGCTCAGCGAAAGTTAAGTCAAAAAGTGAAGTCACCCATTCTATTACTGCACTGACACACTTGCAGCAATAAACTGATGCCGCGAAGCAAGGAAACTAACCGATCCAAACGAGTGCCGATGATACGGCATTCTTCAGCGCATCAGTGACTGTCAGACGTCGCTGTACGAGGCTTTGCAGGGCAAACAAGCCGAGAAGAAATGCCAGCTCTGCACGGAAGACGACGACAGCACACGCCGACAGCCAGATGAACCGAGCAAACTTACCACGCAGCCAATCAGCAACGGCGTGCAGTACTACACCAACAAACACAGATACACACATAGCATTTCATTCACTGCACGAGCTAATCACAAAATTAATCGTTAAACTGCTTAACAATTAACTAAATTGTAATCGTTGGCACAATTTTCGATTACAGTCATGTCAGCAAAAAAGTATTATGAACTCGATATAATAAAAAGCAACTGAAAAACAATAATCTCATTCTCAATTTGTGTTCACGGTAAGAATACCTTTCATATGGCCTCACAAGTTACCATCAAAAAGTGACAAAAACCATTATGGTGCACGTGCTACCATAATGCCTACTTTTCACATCAATTCCTCATTACTGAACATATGCACAGCAAGACAAGTACCGACCAAGGCAGAGAGCAAAGACATTTGGCAGCGGTCTGCTGGCATAGAACAACAAATGAAACTGGGTCAAACATAGAACGCAAGTCCAACGCTGGATGCCATGACCCAGTTTACTGCCGACAGCAGAAGTAAAGCGACTCAATGCAAACACACAGAGCAAACCAAGGCAGCCACGAACTGCACATCAGACACAACCAAGTAACAACGTTGCCTCTATTGGATAGCATGTCAATTTGTCAAATGTACCCGGAACAGACAAATTCTAAAAGCAAGAACAATAAAGTACACAATATCAACAAATCATTGTAAACAAACATTTGTTGACAGAAGAATTTTTGTACAATGAAAATTCTTAAATACATGCAGTTATGTAAACAAGACTTTTTCTCAAGACCCCGACTTCTGATGCAGCATCACACAATTTAACATATTAATGCCACTCACTGATTAGCAATTTTTGTGAAAGAATATAATAATTACATGTGACAAGTATGCAATACATGCTACCTTATGTCAGTCGATGGTAACCACAATAGCATAACTACTATTGGACTCCATATCTAGCTAACTGCCTTTGAAAAACTAAACAGTAATTGCTAGCAAAAAGTCTTGAAAGTCCCAAGACCAAGACTAATTTGTCAAGACCAAGACTAAGACTTTATTTTTTGTCCCCGAGGTACCTTGAGACCATGACCTTGGTCTCGAGGACTACATCACTGTGTCACCATCTAAAACAATCATGACCTCGAGTTTCTGTATCTAAAAACAATTAAATTAATACTCCGTCAATTAACGGTAGACCAACTGTCAACATTAAACTTAGAATAACAAAGAACAACTTTTGGACATGCAAACACAACTTAATATGCATCAACTATCACCATATTCAGGAGGAAATATTTACCGATGTACTGTGACAGAAATTTTCCGAGAGCCAACGAGTCAACTACTTGAACAAGTGGAGCGGCAAAAACGCTGACTGCAACAGGACCAAGGAAACTGCGCGGCACAACACCGGGAAACTCCAGGTGATCATACTGCAACGAGAGACAGCCAACCAATCAACAATGACAGCATAAGTTATTCAAAATTCATTCAGAGTGCAGTTGTTAAGTCATATGCATATCAGCTATTGCAGTCAAAAAGTGTACATACTGAAACATATCATATACTCCACATTATATACCCTTCCATCATCAAACTGTACTTTGCACTATTTAAATAAAACTGTGCAAGTGTAACCAAATTATTTCATAGGGTGCCTTGCACTGTGAGCTAGAACTACCTAAAACATACAATCACATTATAGCAAAAAAAATTAACAGCATCATCTTAATCCGTGCAAAAAGCATTACAGTTAGAACAACAGTTACAATATTTCACCTTGTCGGTGTTAATTCCGTGATACAGTAAGTCATGCATTGCTTGGAGATTAAAACTCTCTTCAACTTTGGTGTATGGACATATGAGTAGGTGTACAGCAGTCACCACAAATAATGCAATCGACAATATTCGCATCTTTATTATCTGCAATAATAAAAATGAATACATTCTATTAACAACAGTACATAATATACTCTTGACATTAGTCTGAACGTTACAAAAATTAGCTACTGGGGCATTTTTCATCAGCAGAGGGAGTGAGGGACACAATATACTATTATACCATTATGTTACGCTAGTCAGCAACTCAGCAACCACTACGAGATTGTATGTGTTGCCGCTCACGAATCTGACACAACAGCCGTGAAAGTGGGACGGTGGACGACGGACGTCTGGTTCAAATATATGCTGAGCTGCAAGTTTTGTGGGAGGCAAAAGTAACATTCCCACGGTCCCATCCTCTGTGGTGTCAGTATACTACGGGGGCACGTTCACCATGGCCTTCAAACGCGACCAGCCGACGGCGTCCAGTATAAAATTTCGCTTGACGACAAGCTAATATTGCAAAACATTTCTTTGCGGAATTAATGCTGGCATACATAGGTTTATTCAGTTCACACAGCAATTTCACATACTGCAAAATAATTACAACTACAACCACAACACTTTTGACTGAACTTTTATCGGGGGTGTGGCCCAGCCATAAAATATTTACACCGCACCTGCTCCTGGTAGTGAGTAAGTAAGAAAATACGAACATTCCGGTAGACTGCGACAAAATGTCTACAAGTGTCGTCGAGGTTCTTTCGTCCCACTTTCTGCCAGGTTCTGGGGTCTCCAGCAAAGCCTCAATCACAAATTCGATTATTGCTTAAAAAATAATGCCTAAACTCGTTTAACGAAAAAAAGTGTTACTACATAGTACCTGTAAACCCTGTCTATCATTCAGCGACACACTCGAAGTATTACAGTGTAACAGCCATGCTCTTGGAACTTGGTCTGCCTAGTTTTGACACATTGCTTTATAACAGTGGAGTTAGGTTTGGTAATCAAGTAGAGTGTTCTCAGAACAGTATTATTGCGCAGTTGAGGCTTATTTTATGATTTGTGTGTGTGTTTTTAGTAGTACTCTGTATCTATGTGTATTGTGTTTACTGTCTCTGTCTCTCCTGTTCTATCTCATATATGGGCTTGTTCCTGAAATAAACTATTGATGATGATGATGAT
>Ga0056124_1000662_pt1 | contig 11454 bp, 9 predicted proteins | sample WorMetHEROISLAND_2_FD_70069 | JGI IMG/M metagenome (GOLD analysis project Ga0056124, IMG submission 70069) | Marine gutless worms symbiont microbial communities from Max Planck institute for Marine Microbiology, Germany - Olavius sp. 4 HERON ISLAND | ecosystem: Host-associated > Annelida >... | reverse complement strand
TTGTAGGTCCGCGCGCTGAAACGATACGCACGATGGGCGATAAAATTTCAGCCAAAAACGCCATGAAAGCGGCGAAAGTGCCCTGTGTCCCCGGTTCAGACGAAGCACTGCCCGAAGACCCGAAAGTCGTGGCTGACCTGGCAAAAAAAATTGGCTACCCGGTGCTCGTCAAGGCAGCAGGCGGTGGTGGAGGGCGCGGGATGCGGGTAGTGCACACCGAGGCTGCTTTAATGAATTCGGTGGCGATGACCAAAAACGAAGCCGAGACCGCTTTTGGCAACCCTGAGGTTTATCTCGAAAAATTGCTTCAGAACCCTCGCCACGTCGAAATCCAGGTACTAGCCGACGAACACGGCTCCGTAATCTACCTGGGCGAACGTGATTGTTCCATGCAACGCCGGCACCAAAAGATCATCGAGGAAGCCCCAGCGCCGCACATTCCACCCAAGCTCATCGTTAAAATTGGCAATATCTGCGCCGAAGCCTGCCGCCGTATCAATTATCGCGGCGCGGGCACTTTTGAATTTTTATTCGAGAACGGCGAGTTTTATTTCATCGAAATGAACACCCGTATCCAGGTCGAACACCCCGTGACAGAAGCCATCAGCGGCGTAGACCTGATCCAGGAGCAAATACGAATCGCTCACGGAGAAAAACTCGCGTCGCGACAAAAAGATGTGCAGCTCAGCGGACACGCGATTGAGTGCCGGATCAACGCCGAAAATCCTTACACTTTCTTGCCCAGTCCTGGAAAGATTAGTTTTTACCACCCACCGGGGGGGCCGGGCATTCGGGTAGATTCACACATTTATCAAGGCTACAGCATACCACCGCATTACGATTCGATGATCGCAAAGCTCATAGCGTACGGCAACACTCGCACACAAGCTATCCGACGTATGCGCGTTGCTTTATCCGAAATGAGCGTGGAGGGTATAGACACCAATATTGAGCTACACCGCGAATTGATGCACGATGCCAACTTCGTTAAAGGCGGTTGTAATATCCACTACCTGGAAGAAAAGCTAGCCGAGATGAAAACCTGACGAATAACGCCTGCCTTCTCCACGGCTCGCGCGACGCAGCCTGGACAAGCTTGAATGGCCTTTTACCCGGACCTGAAGTGATCGTACATGGCGTTTTCTTGCCTGTTGTCGGTATCGCCACCGGGCTACTCGATGTTAATACACGCTAGAGACCACGGTGCCACAATGAGCCTCCCCGTGCTGATGTATCATCACGTGCGGCCCGGTGGTGGCTTTATCGCTATATCGCCTGAAAATTTCGTCAGCCAAATGAAGGCGTTAGCCGAAAGTGGCTGGCAGACCTTGGACTCCAACGGAATCGCTGCGTATTATTCAGGCCAGTCCATGCCCCCAAAGAGTCTGGCGATTACGTTTGACGACGGTTATCTGGATAACTACCTTCACGCGTACCCGATACTACGTCAATATGATATGCAAGCGCTTTTATTCACAGTCACCGGCTGGCTTGGCGATGGCAGGGTTCGTACGCTCGATGCGTCATCTACTCTCCCAGATCACCGCGCCTGCAAGGCAGCTATTAAAAATGGTCAGGCTGACGATGTCATGATGCGCTGGTCTGAAATCGACGAGATGATGGCTTCCGGATCAGTGGGTATACATTCGCACACCCACACCCATACGGAGTGGCAGCTGGTCACATCCAATCCCGCGGAAAAACACCAGGCACTTGCATCAGACCTGGCGCAAAGCAAAAAAAGCTTGGAAACACGTCTTGGGCGAGTTAGCGATCACTTCTGTTGGCCACGCGGCCTGTACGATGATGATGATATTTCCACCGCCGCCGCCGCCGGTTTTCGTTATTTATATACTACCCGGCGCGGCGTTAATCGCAGGCATTGCATGTCAATATCAGCGTCCGGAGATGCGTCTGACCAAACTGTATCTATCGACCGTATCGACATCAAGGACAAAGACGGTCACTGGTTAATATCCCGCTTACGGCTATACACCTTGCCGCTGGTCGGCGACTGGTATAGCCGCCGGAAAATTTCAGATCCATAATGAATATACCCGGCGCCGACACTTTGTTATCGGCTATCGTCCGCTGGCGCTCTCGTTCCGCACAGCCGCCCGCCATCAATACAACTGAAGGTTATGCCTGTAGCCAGCGCATTTTGCTGGTGCTCACCACAGGCATAGGCGATGCAGTATTTTCAACGGCGACATTCCCGAACATCCGCAAGGCTCACGCGACAGCCGAGATTCGTCTGTTTTGCCGACCCGCTTTCTTCGGCCTGTTCGCCGCCGATCCGCGCCTGGACGGTCTGATTCCTTATTCTGGCAAATACAGGCGCTTTTTCAGGACGTTCAATGAACTTAAGGATTATGCCGCTGATTTAACAATTATTTTGAATGCAAACGACCCGGATATTATCCCCATGCTTTTTTTGGCGGGATGCCGCCGTATCGTCCGCGCTGCGAGCACAAAAACTCGTTTTCAATACCTGTTGGCAAACCGTAACCGTCCCGAAGACGCGCACGATGATTCCACGATACACTACGTAGACAACCGGCTGCGTATTCTTGATACGCTCGGTATCAAAAGTGGGGAACGCGAACCCCGTGTTATTTTGCCTCCCTTGGCACCAGATGATCCCTTGCGTGATTTATTGCCACCTGCTTCGTACTGGGTGTATCACGCCTTTTCTGCCGATCACTTCAAGGACTGGCCGCAGGAAAATATCGTGCCCCTGCTCAAAAAAACACGCCAACGCTGGCCGCAATTGTCTATCATCTTGACTGGAGCACTCAAAGACAAGCTAAAGCTGGAAAGCGTCGTCCACTCTCTATCCGAACCAAAATCGGGCCCGACTTCCGATCCAGGTGTTATCAATCTGGCTGGACGGCTCTCGCTGGAAGAGAGTGCACAACTGATCACTCGAGCCGCCTGCGTGGTTGCGCCTGACACCGGCATATTACACTTGGCAGCCGCCTTGGGCACGCCGGTGCTTGGCTTGTACGCCTCAATTGACCACAAAGTCGCGGGCCCTCGTCCGCAAGCAAGCACACAGGCGATCATCCAGAAACCCATAACCTGCGCATCTTGTCTGACCGATCATTGCCCTTATTTTCCAGCCACTTGCATGAATCAGATCAGCATCGACGAAGTGCTCGAAGGACTTGAACAGATTTTTGCACAGATACAAAAGGGTGCTGCGTTGCGCGAAAATGTACGGATGAATTAATTGCCGCTGATGAATATATTCCATACTCATAAACGTTTATGAAGCCGACGGTTTTGCTTATTTCTACGGATGTACATACGATACCAACTCTTAAAGGCGCAGCCGTAGAGCATTGGATACATCAGGTTGCTCGGCATTTACATGAGTTTCAACCCGTTATTGTGTCTCCGCCCCATCCAAAGTTCCCAGATTCACAGTTTATGGACGGTATTTATTTTGAAAGAATACGTATTGGCAATATATATAAGCGTGCCTTCCAAAAAATTACCCGTTTGGACCCCTTCCCCTATATCTTTAGAGCGATAAGAAAAGTACGTTCTTATCAACCAAAAATCATACACATACACAATGCACCCCACCATGTATCAGAACTACGCCATTCTTTTCCTGATGCCAAATTAATTTTACACATGCACAATGCAAAAAAACTGGAGATGTTTGCTCCCGCAGACGCTTACATCGCCTGTAGTCGATATATCGCCGATTCCATGCAACCCCAACTGGAATCTGGCCAACGTTTTAGAATCATCCCTAATGGTGTCGATACAAATGCATTTACCCCCTGTTCATTTCAATATAGATCAGAACTTAAAAAAAAATATAGTATTCCAGCAAACAAGATCAATATTTTATTTGTGGGACGTATTTCCCCAGAAAAAGGGGTGGACATATTAGTTGAGGCCATGCATAAACTCGATCAAAACCGTTTTCACCTGACGGTATCCGGGGAGTGGTCAAAAGGGGATCCCAGGTTAAACGAACGGGCCTCACACGCCGCACAAGTAGCCAAGCGTTTGCATGGCTTGTCGTACACTCTCCTGGATGTGCGCCCTCCTGAATTGATGCCGGAAATTTATCAAACCGGCGACTTGATGGTGATCCCTTCACGCCATGAACCATTTTCGATGGTTGCTATTGAGGGTATGTCTTCAAGAATTCCTGTACTGGCTTTTTCGGTTGGAGGGATGGTCGAATTCATGCGCGATGGTAAAAACGCATTTTTAATACCGCCTGTTGCCAGCTACGACGAGATGGCTCAAGCTATACAGTACTATGCACAGCTCCCGGAAGAACAACTGGCAAATATTACAACCAGGGCGCGCGCCGATGTTTTGGACTACTACACTTGGTCAAGGATTGCTGAAGAAACCGAGACACTGTATCAAAATCTGTTGACGACGACTTAAGTGCGTATTTGTCTTTACAACGTGACAGCCACGCTGCATTTTGGCGGCCTGGAAACTTATTGCTGGGAGTTGGGACGCACCTTGGTCGACTTGGACCATCAGGTTGTGTTGATGGCAGGTGAGGGAGGCGAAGCAAGAAACGATGCGGTGCAATTGTGCTGTTTTCCTTTTAAAGCGCGGCACAGCTACGCCAGTTTAGGCTCTCGTTATAAGAAGTTAAGAGAGCGCCTTTCTTTTGCGCGCCAGGCTGGACAGTGGCTGCTGCAACAAGAGTTCGACGCCACTATCATCGTCAAGCCTTTTGATATCCCTGTCCTTTGGTGGGCAAGACGGCGGGGATCATCTGCGATAACCCTGCTGTGCTCGGGCGGTGTTGATTTTTTTTGGGGCGACCGCCATTTCGCACATTCCCTTGATTATATCGTTGCCACCAGCGCTTATAACGCCAAACAACTTGAAAAACGTTATAGCCGACGTGTCGAACACATTCCCTACGGCGTTGATATCGAGACCTTTAATGTCAATCACTCAAAAGAGCTTCGAGTTGTTATGGGCATAGACGCAGATAAAATCTTGTTACTTAGCGCAGGGCGCCTAGTTGGCTGGAAAGGATTGCATATCGTTCTCGAAGCAATTTCCGATTTGCCAGATGTACATTTTTTAATTGTAGGCGAAGGTGAGGCACGTCAAGCGTTGGAAAAACAGGCAACTGAACTCGGCATTGCCGAACGTGTTTATTTCACAGGAAGAATAGATCATGATGATTTACCTGACTATTTATCTGAAGCCGATATTTTTGTTCAACCCTCGATAGGCGAAGAAGCCTTTGGAATCAGCGTGATCGAAGCGATGGCCTGCCAATTGCCGGTAGTCGTTTCCAATAACGGCGGCATGGTGGATTTTGTTAGCGACGGTGTAGAAGGAAGTGTGTTACCTCCTGGAGATGTGCTAGCGTGGCGCGAGGGTCTTACAACGCTGACAACGAATCAACAACTGCGCGCACAAATGGGCGCTGCTGGACGCGCCAAAGTAGAAGCGCATTACACCTGGCGAGCCAACGCACAATCGCTCATCGAACTGATCGAGACCACGAAACGCTAACAAATTGGGTTTTAGGGGACAACCAGTGGCTGATAGTTTTTAATACAAGGACTTATCTTCAAGCGACACAATGAACAACCATACTGCCCCACCTTTGGTTTTGGCTTTGTCTGCAACCGATCCTACGGGAGGCGCCGGTTTACAGGCCGACGTGCTAACGTTGGCGGCAAACGCGTGCCATCCACTTGGGGTGACAACAGCGATCAGTACGCAAGATACTTTGGGAGTGATGCACGTTAAACCCATATCAGCGTCCTTGCTGCGTTGGCAATGTGACTATTTACTTGATGATCTTGTAGCACCGCTAGCAGCATGTAAAATTGGCTTATTGGCTTCGGCTGAAAACGTAGAGACAACAGTCAACGTCGTTTCGAGACTCAAACGAAAGCACCCCGAATTAACTGTAGTATGCGACCCGGTGCTGGCCTCAGGTCGCGGAGACGACCTCGCGGATGAACCAACACTTAAGACCTTGTGTGCATCGCTATTGCAACTGGTTACGGTCCTGACACCAAATACCCTTGAGACCGCCTTGCTCGCCCAGTGCCTGGATAGCTGTTGCGACAGTAGCACAAGTAGTGAGACTCAGGCCGGGATCTTGCTGGCGGCAGGCTGCAAGGGTGTCGTTTTAACGGGCACGCACCGAGATGCCCCCGTCATCGAACACACCTATTATGGTCATGACGGCGCGCGATGGTCCTTAACCTGTGAGCGTATGGCCGGTGAATATCACGGCACAGGGTGTACATTTGCGGCGGCCCTAACGGCCAAGCTAGCATGGGGCCTGGCTTTGTATCCAGCAATTCAGGCCGCGCAGGATTATACTTACGCCACTATCCAGCACGCCTTTACATTAGGACGCGGGCAGCTAATACCCCAACGCATGTACCATCTCGAAACGCCCTGACCTTTAAAATAGTTAACGAACCTGGAGATCCACTTGTCCACTCGTCCAGCGGCCCAGCATAGGGATGTTCTCACGCGCATCACCCTTTCAAACTTGCAGCACATGCATGCTACAGGCGAAAAAATCGCCATTCTCACCTGTTACGATGCAAGCTTTGCCGCCCTGCTGGAAAGCTGTGACATTGATGCCTTGCTGATCGGCGATTCTCTGGGCATGGTCATACAAGGGCACGACTCCACGTTGCCGGTAAGTATGGACGATATGTGCTACCACACGACGGCGGTGGCGCGGGGTTGTCGCAGACCTTTTTTAATCGCCGACATGCCCTTTGGAAGTACCGGGGTTTCACCTCAGCATTGTTATGAAAACGCGGTACGCCTGATCCAGGCAGGTGCAACCATGGTCAAGATTGAGGGCGGCCAACATATGGCCGACACAACTGAACATTTAAGTTTGCGTGAAGTCCTGGTCTGCGCGCATATAGGCCTAATGCCCCAATCGGTCCATCAACTTGGCGGTTACAAGATTCAAGGTCTGAATGAGGTGGAAGAGGCCCGCTTACTGGCGGATGCATTGGCTCAGCAAGAAGCGGGAGCTGCCATGTTGTTGATTGAAGCTGTTCCGGCTTCTCTGGCTGCCAAGATCACCCAAAGCTTGCATATTCCGACCATCGGGATTGGTGCGGGCGCAAACCTGAGCGGACAAGTGCTAGTACTTTACGATATGTTGAATATTAGCCAGGGTAAAAAAGCGCGTTTTGTAAAAAACTATATACACTCCGCTACGGATATTTCACAAGCGGTCAGGAACTACGTCGCAGAGGTCAAGGCGGGGTCGTACCCGGCGGAAGAACATACGTATTCCTCAAGCCCATCAAGACAACACGCCGGTAGCATTCGCAGCAAAGGATAGCGTTTTGCTATGCGTTGGCCAAGTTAGCGGCACTTTGTAGTAGCGGTTGTAGCTCCCCGGCTTCGTACATCTCACGCGTGATATCGCTCCCGCCCACCAGCTCGCCAGATACAAAAAGCTGCGGAAAAGTCGGCCAGTCTGAGTATTGCTTCAGTTCCGTCTTAATATCCGGACGGGTCAATACATCGACTGCAACGTAATTTTTCAGGCCGCATTGCTTGAGTATATGCGCCACGGTCGCCGAAAAACCACAACGTGGGAAAGTCGGCGTTCCCTTCATAAACAACACCACAGGGTTTTGGTGCACCAACTGGTGGATCTCGTCTTGTAGATCGTTCGTCTCGCTCATGTAGACATCCTTCACATTACCGAACAATGTTAATAGCAGGTTCAAACCTGAGTAATTAAATCGGATAATATTTTACAGAAAATGATGACGCGTGAATATACGTTATCTGCGCCTTTAGCCAAAACTTTCATGGCCGCCCCATGTTATCAAGCCATCATCCACACGTGCCTCCAGATACACCACTAACGTATTCACCTACGCTTTAAGTCCCAACTGCTTAAGTTTACGATGTACCTGAGAACGTTCAAGCCCACTAAAACTCGCCAGCTGGTTGAGATTGCCCCGGGTATTGCGCAGGTGGGTTTCAAAATAAAGTTTTTCAAAACCTTCCCGCGCCTCGCGTAGGGGTTGTTGCATCAACTGACGCCATTCCTTCGGGTCGGGTTTTTCATCTTTCATACCGCTATGGTCGGCTGATGCGGCGGCAACCGTAGCTTGATAAGGGGGACGCGTTGTCAGTTCACCAGGCTGCCGGACCGACGCTCTCCCAGGCATTGCTGGAGACATCGACTTGGGATTTTGATGATCCTTCAGATTTGTTTCAACGGTCTCCAACAACTTGGCGAGCGAAACGGGCTTTTCCAGATAATCTACCGCACCGATCCGCGTGGCTTCTACAGCTGTGTCGATAGTACCGTGACCGGACATCATCACCACCGGCACATCCAGCGTTCCTGCTTGCGACCATTCTTTGAGCAAGCTGACGCCATCAGTGTCGGGCATCCAGATATCCAAAAAGATGAGATCGGCTTGACTTTCACTGCGTAGCTGACGGGCAGCTGCCGCGTTTTCTGCCAACAAAACCTGGTGACCTTCGTCGATCAATATTTCAGAAAATAATTCGCGTATCCCCTCTTCGTCGTCAATAATCATGATCTGTGCCATTTGATTAAGCTCCTTGCTCCTTTGCGGCAACTAAAAAAATACTCACACGCGCTCCCCGCGTATCCTGCCGGTTGCTAATTTCGATGCTGCCGTGGTGCTCTTCGATAATTTTTTTGACTATGGCCAACCCCAGGCCTGTACCTCGATGCTTGGTAGTGACGTAAGGTTCAAAAGCGTGCCTTAATGTATCCCCCTGAAATCCGGGCCCATTATCCTCAATCAGCAAATGGACTCCTTGCCGATTGCCGTCGATTCGGCGACTACTGAGTTCAACGCAGGGATTCTGGGATGTGTGATGCAAAGCGTCGCAGGCGTTATTCACCAGGTTATGGATCACTTGACTCAACTGAAATTCATCGCCCAACACCAGAGGCAGATTTGGCTCTAATCGGGTCTTGACCGGAATATCAGAGCTTTCATAAAGGGTCAGCACTTCTAAAACTAACTTGTTTAGATCCTGCGCGCTCAATTGTGCTGGCGGGACGCGAGCGTAGTCCCTGAAATTGTTGACCATGTCTTTCATCGCATCTACTTGCTTGATGATCGTTTGAGTACAGCGCTCAAGCGTACTGGCCGCCTCCTTGTTAAGCTGGTCGACGAGCTTGTAGCGCAAGCGCTCGGCGGAAAGTTGTATAGGCGTCAGCGGATTTTTAATCTCGTGGGCAAGCCGACGAGCTACCTCACCCCAGGCTGCGCTACGCTGGGCAGACAACAGGCTGCTGATATCGTCAAAAACCACGATATAACCTCCCTGCGCCTGTGGAAGGTACGAACCGCGCAATAGCAAACATAGTTCTCTACCATCGGTCGAATTTAGCTCAAGCTGTTCGTCCCACTCACTTTGCTTGGTCAGGAACTGGTGCAGTATGGTTTCGCCGAATTTTGCTTCCAACCCGGAACATTCAGACCAGCGATCAATCGGCTGTTGCATTAATTTGTCTTGGGGGCAATCTAAAATATTCGACGCTCCCGGATTCATCACTTGCAAGTGCATATCCTGGTCAAAAACCAGCACACCGGCAGACAAGTTCGCGAGTATCGATTCCAGATAAGCACGTGCAGCTTCCAGGTCTTCCCTATGCTGAGTGGATTCACGCTGCGTTTCGTCCAGTTGTTCTGTCATCCTCACAAACGATTGGGTAATCGTACCCAGCTCATCCGAAGTTTTTAAAGCCTTTCGGGGAGAAAAATCACCCTGGCTAACTGCCTTGGTGCCTTCTTCTAAAAAGAAGAGTGGCGTCGTCAAACGACGCGCCATTTCCAAAGCCAGGGCAAAAGCCGTAAACAGCGCGAGCAACATGCTCAAGGTCAGCGTCAACCCATATATTTGAGCCAGGCTTTCGCGGGTCAATAATAATTCCTGGTAATCCTGATAACCGCCTTGCAGACGATTTGCGTGTTGAGTCACTTCTGGCGATGTACGCTGACCCAGCAATAACAACAACTTTTCGCCAGCTTGCACACCCACGGATAGCAGAACCTGCAGCTCCAGGGCCTCTCCGCTAATAGTGCTGGCCAAACCTTGTCTCAACGCTGTCAGCCGTAGCGCCGAGGTCGGAGCATTTAGCCCTGTTAAGCTCTTTACGCCTCCATCACTTTCCAGTGCCAACCGTCTTCCATGCTTGTCGTATACGGCTGCGTAGTCGGCTTCTGATGACTTGCGGATCATTGGCAACTTTTGAAGCAGCATCTCAGATGTATGACCCGCCTTCGGTATTGCGCTTTGAAGTGTAGTCTTGGCAAGTTGCTCTAACCGGGCCAGCTTTTGCTCTAACACATAGTGTCCCAAATAAATACCGGAGGAAAGCCCTTCTTCTACACGCACGTCGAACCAGCTATCGATGCTCCGTGTGACAAATTGTATAGACACGCCATACACCAGCAACCCGGGAATGACCGCCACTGTGCCGAACATCCACATCAGTCGAAATTTCAACCTGGCGCCGAATTTACGAGCGTGATATTCAACCCTCAGTGCGCGTAATTGCCACAGAACCAACCCTAATAAAAATAGAGCCACCCCCGCATTCAGTATGAGTAATAGCGGATAGTATCCCGTCAAGCGGGCCGTATCCGACGTCGTCGAAATTAGCAGCAGCAGCCACAGGATCACGCACAGGGCCGCGACAAACATCCCCAGCAAGACGAGTATTCTGTTCATTGCGAATCACCACTCTCGCTGGTGATGAATTGCCATCGCACCCTATCTGTCGTGAGGACCCAGTCGTTGGTACTCAACGGGCTAATCTGAAACGGTCTGGGTAAGAGAGATCGGTCAAGATAAAATCTTAAGCTAGCCTGATAACGCCTTCCTGGCCGGACCAGATCTGCTTCAATCACTTGCCATGCACGAAGCCGCTTAAGCAACATCACGGCATCTTCCAGACGGTCGTAAGCCTGGTGCAAGCTACCCGTACTGATACGATATTTACGGGTAAGTGCGTGATAATTCAATTGGTAACGGCGCTCCCTGGTGTTGACTCGCTTGTCCAACCAATACCATCTGGATCGGGTTAGCTCAAATTCGGCCTTGAAGTGAAGCACCAATCCCTTGTTGATCGCTTCTTGCAAGAAAGGCGACAAGTTAAAATCGAAGTCCGCAGATAAGTGGTAGCCTTTTTTATTCGGTAACAACTGCACATGGCTCACTGTGATCTCGGCAGCCTGCGCCAAGCCTGGGTAAAAGATCCCAAAAATCAAGCAACTTAGTAGCATCTGCAAGCGACGCCGGATACCCAAGAGCTCAGATGTTTCACGTGGAACACGTAGAACCAGGGCACACAAGCGAGCGAGGGTTTGTTCAAGCAGCCTGGTTAACTGCCTGGATGTTCCACGTGGAACAATGAGGCAAGATAATAAAAGCTTGATATTCAATATGTTA
>Ga0056124_1000661_pt1 | contig 11460 bp, 11 predicted proteins | sample WorMetHEROISLAND_2_FD_70069 | JGI IMG/M metagenome (GOLD analysis project Ga0056124, IMG submission 70069) | Marine gutless worms symbiont microbial communities from Max Planck institute for Marine Microbiology, Germany - Olavius sp. 4 HERON ISLAND | ecosystem: Host-associated > Annelida >... | reverse complement strand
CTCTCGTAATGACACTGATTTAATCATTCAGTCTAACAAAGTATGGACAACTCAACATGTATTTTCCAGTGTACCTACATGTTTCTTAATTACAGTTTTGTGTCCTAAGTCTTGATTTCAAAGTGAAAAGCAAAAAAAACACTTCATTTACGTTTATGTAAGTACTAGTAACTTCACACTGACAGCATCAGCAACAGCTTTTTTACAATGAAAAACAAGCTTATTAAGTCTAGCAACAAGTAGTGGCCTATACTAGTCAGTCAGTTTTGCGTGGAAAACGAAATATTCCTAAACAAAAAAAACGCAAACAATACACTCGCTGACCAGTTTGCTCATATTCCTCCTGCGATGGCGTCACTTCTTCACTCACTTCCTTATCCTTCTGAACAACCTTTTCAGTTTTCTTCTTCTTCCGACGACCACGACGCTTCTGTATTGTCTCTTCGATGTCCTCATCTTCGTCATCTCTATTATCAAATCACAATTTAAGCACAGAATATACAACATGTATCCACAATTAGAATGTAACAAACATGAGTTCTACATCACTACTATGTGCTAATAAATTTATGCCTATGCAAGTATCTATGCAACACTCCACATACTCATTAAAAAAACTCAATATGCTGAGCTTAATTGCTACCAAAAGAAGACGACTATTTTATGATCATGCACACATCAAACAATGTTACCAATTTTCATGACAAGTCAAAAATAGAATGGGCATCAACCTTCCACCATTTTTACGTGGGATAGCATGTAGTGCTAAGCGCCTACTAGCTATCGTAATTCTGTCTGTCTGTCCATCCATCCATCACAACCTGGTAGCAAACCATGCCCAAATGAGATCCTCCACACGTGATTCCTGCTACTATTGACTAAGTTTCCAAGGGTACCAACATTGATGACCCTTGAAATCAAAAAATAGCGGATTCTCAGTGATTCTTTTTTTGCATTTTCAGGTCGCAACACACATTTCACGAGTGAATTGCGCCGAAATTACATTAAACTGCTGCTGTCACGCATTTCAGATGTCTTGTTTATCTACACACAAACTGTCAACTTCATGTATTTACATGCATATCTGTAACAACAAGTTTTCTGCCCTGAACACTGAGTTTATCAGTAAACACTCTATTTAATTCTCTGTACCTCGCCATTTCGCTAATTTTGTGTTAGGTGTCCTTGCAGTTATGTTGCGACATCATGGCACCTTAAGCTAAATTTGTATCATAACATAACTAACAACATGACAATCTCACTTCATTTCTTCATCGTCATTTTGTTCAGCAAGAACAGCTTTTCCATCGGGTGGTCCACAGCGGGCAAGGAAACACAAGCATGGATCCTGACGCATCAAGTTGAACTTCTCATAACCTTACAGCACAACAACCAGAAACAATAATAGTACATGCTGCAATATTTGTACAAAATGTCTATCAGTTACACTCAAACAAATATACGTTCAGACTATCACAGTCACTTACGTCAAGCAATTCATATATAAAATAAAGTATAAAATTCACCATTCCACCTCACGTTTGTCCCGGATGTCTTGAAAATTACTATAAAGTCAGCAATGCTAACAATACTACTAGAACTCTTTCTGAGACCAACTATTTGTGACATGTTCATTCTATGTGAATTTGCTTAAAATGTGAGCAGCTCGTTGGGTGAAGTCTCTTCTTACCACGATGTTTAAGTAAGTTTACCTAACAGTATCAATGGCTTTCACTTTTACACAGTATGTTTATGTTTCAATCCAGCTAGCGGCTGCAACACAAAAAGAGATGTTTCATTCATTCAATAACCAAACAAAGCTCATAAAACGCGCCGGCCACTGTCAAGGCATCACCAGCAGTACAAACCGTGCTTGAAGACGCCAACAAGCAAGCACTTGTCAGCTTCAGCATCCCACCAGTAGGCAGGCCGATCAGCATCACCGCCACACACTAGCGGCACATCAATCTCACTACCGTGACACACACACAAACATGCAATCAATCAATCAATCAATCAATCAATCAGTCACAAAGTGAACACTTACAAAAATGACCAGTGGTTTAACAATGTCACATCCGGCTTTCAATACATGATAGCACAGGCTACTGCCATCCGCTCCACCGTCACAGACGTTTCATCACTCCACAGAAATATAATGACAACAAAGATGACCATTATTAGGCAGCATCTCTGAAGGCATCACTGATATCAGCTACTGTGTAAGATGCAACTATCTGTCTGTCATACCAAAGTACACTGTTCAAGCCACTGGACGGAATGAGATGCCATTTGACTAAGACACTTGTGAGGGCCCCAAGTAACACTGTATCAAACACAAGCACAGTCAACCAAGAAAGGGGAGATTTCGGATCAGAACCCCAGACACACTTCGCTCTTCAAGTGGATGCTAAAAGAACATGCACTCTGCAGTGATGCTGCCCAGTGCTAATATTATTATTAACATTCACAGTATATGGACTTTACACTGCAAAAACAGCGATTTTGAACACACACTATAAACTTCACCCACCACGATCGAGGGCTGATTATAAATGGTATACCTTGCAGGAGCTCCGGTGAATATTTTCTCAGCTTGCTGGCCAATCACCTCCTGCTTCAAGTAGTACAGAAGGCGAACACGCAGCAACACTCTACACACAGAACAATTCACACCATTCTACAGCTTGCACCTGCACCATCAATCTTGCAATCTATGTCCTAGATTAGTTAACAGATTAATACAATTTACGTTAAAAAAAATTGTAATACAGATAAACAGTTACCTGCATAGGGCATAGTTAGAAACGTAACTATCGTTGGAAGTGGGAATTGTAATATGTAAGAAAAATTATAAACGGATAATAATTTTCAATTTAAATGACCACACACAAATTTCAGATACCACAACGCATGCAAAATATTGCCTCTGACACATTCTTGATAGCACATCCTCCAGTCCCTTCCTAGTCTCACACTATCAGTGAACATCCGTTAAAATGCTAACTGAAAAATGAGTCTTTAATACAGCAGTACAGTGTAATTCAATTTTTCAGTTTAAATGCCACTGTAAGAAGACAGAATCACGACGACAGTTACTTGTTAGACTGTCGAACAAGATGTTTCTTGTATCCATCATCGACAAGGATAGCATCCACATCGATATCAAGTTTTGTCAGGTCTTCCTCAAACTGCGCCTTCCTCACCACATCCTTCTTTGCCTTGCGACCTTTCCGTCCACGTGGAACGGGAGCAGACAAGCCCGAGTGGTTCTTGTAATTCTTCTCCTGACCATCTTCCGACGGCGAAATAAGATCAAGAATAAATTTCTTGATGCGTTCATCACCTTCATAGTGTTTCAAGCTGAACAGCAGCTAAACATTGCACACATAGTCACACACTGAACTTGTTGAACTCGCACGCTGTCGGAATTACTCACGGTTATTCCGGTCCCCAGGCATAAACAAACAAGAATTGCTCGACAGATATTTTAAGGACCAGCTGCCCTATGTGTTATCCAACCAACAGCATCAAAGCACAGAGGAACGAGAGTGTTCCTGACTGCAGACATGCTGCCACCATGCTGTCATAGTGAGACAGCAAAACTGTTGTAGCAGCATCTATTACAGGCAAGGCATACGTAACAAACAAAACCAATAAAATAGTCACACAAAATACTGTATGTTATGTTAGCAAATAAGCAGACATTCACTCAAAATAACAACCAAGTAATGTGCCGTCATCAGTTTTGTTAGTGAGAACTAGTGTTAACGCACTAAAGATCAGCATCGCACAGCAACAAGAGCTGGCGAGCTATCTCTTCAGTATTAGCATGACAAGTCATCATTGACAGCACTATCAGAGACAATAATTATAAGTTTCATGGGAACTAGTCAAACTACAATCTTGTGAAAACTGAACCACTTCCTTTACAGTACAAGTCACTCACCATTGCTCTTGTGATGGTTATCACATCATCAATGCCAAGCTTTCGTTTGAAACATGCATGACGGAAAATGTCGTCCCAACGACCCCAACTACAACACATTTAGAATAACAACCAATCACAACAACTAATTACGTGACACCAGCAAGGCTTTACTTCAAACAAACCAACTGCAGTTAATTTTAAAAAGCAGAAGAAAAGACCACAATGATATACAACAAGATAGTCAAGCCTTGCTCAAGGCTAAGAACTGCCCACGAACCATGCCTGTGAAACATTTCGTGAATCCGGATTATATACAGGGACGGGGGATTTTGTCTGCATTACACCTGTCCAGAAGACAGAAAACAGTATAGGTTAAGACAAAATATGCAGACACTGCTACACAAACACAAAAACAATGAAGCACTAATGTACTACTATACCGACTAAATTTTCATTCATGAATCTTACTAACCTAGATACTATAAGTCTATAACTGGCACTGGCAGAATAACTGCTAGACAACAGAAACAAACACTTGTTGGCATAATTGTTGATAAAGAAAGATGGCCACCCTATTTGAAATAAATTTATTTCAAGAGATTAAAAACTGAACTATGCCTTTCACTGACCCAAAAACAAGCAAGTTCTTCTCCACTTTGAAGCACTCGGCCCGCGTGTACACGATGGTGCCATCGACTTCTCTACCAGCCTGACGCTTCTTGCGCTTGGCTTTCTTGACACGTCCATGAAGGTCATCGTCATCCGAGTTACTTGAGTCCAGGTCGGACATACGCAACATGTGGTCGTGCTTACCATAGCGAGACGTCACTTTACGCTGTCGTGGCACGTCCATAATCAATTCACTCTGAAACAGCGCAAAACCGAGGCAATGCAGGCCTGGCAATGACAGACCAAAAACTCAAGGACATGGCTGGAAAATGCAGGAGTAAAGAATGGGACTGGAAAATTCAGGACAGCAATTTAACGAACTAAAGCACAGGTCTTGAAAATACAGATGTGGAATTTGATGAACTGAAGAGGAAGAGCAAAGCTAAAAAAATGCAGGACCCGAGAATGACAGACTGGAAAGTGAATGACATCCGCATGGTCAAATATTAGTGATGCTATATTTGCTGAACAGTGTAAAGGAAACACATGTCTATTCCCGTTTACGAGATTCTGCAACAATTTATTACATACAAATACAAACAGATTTGTCACCACTTTCCTCAACAACAAAAACCTATACTACGATATGTAAAATTGCCAACTACTACAGATGCCAACTATCAATTTTCAGCACCCCCTGCAAACCCACTTCATATCAACTATCATTTTCTCAAATGATAAATCCAGAAACTACACTGCGTATCTGTTTATACTCATTCACTTCTGAACTATGCTTCTACTTTTATTCTTTACCATAACGTATCGAGGCGTTCGAGAGATTCTGTTTCATACCAATGATACACACAATATACAAAACTGTTCTGAATCAAAGCAAGCAATTTGAAAGATCTCATTGAACTATTTAATGTATTTGAGCAGAAGTGAGTTCCAGATAAAGCTCCGCTGTGGTGATTAACATGGGTGTACTAACAACAATATGAATGTATCAGCATGTACCTTTCCACCATTAACATCAATCTCAGCCTTCTTAGCCCACTTCTGCCAAAACTGTGGATCGTCAATGTTGATGTCGGATCGATTGGTTGACATGTTGAAGCTGGCCTTGGCAAACGTTGAGCCCTTGACACCGGCTTCAATGTGCCTCACGTGTGTGCGTTGCTGCAGAATGTGCTCAATGTCCTCCTCACAGAAGTTCTCACCGGCGCGATCATCTTCCATCAGCGCGCCGTACGCACCTTTCTTCAACAGATCCTCCACTTCCTTCTTGCTCAGCTGATTCTGCTACAACCACACACCGATCCACAGACCAAACCATTTGTCAACCCCCTGACATGTGATCTTCGGAGTTGAAAATTGGTACACCGATTACTCCTGCTCCGGGGAATTCTCACACAAATTTTTGGTTTTTCTACGCTTTTATGTTTTCAAGTTAAGAGCCTGGATGGGACAGATGGACAAAACCTGGATGTGGATACTTAGAAAGTTGCATTATAAATCCAAATTTATCACATTCAACAAAAAAGCCAAAATGCATTACATTTACAGTAATATTCTCTGTTAAAAGTAGGTAAACTTGTACATGCACTATAAACACAGAATACAAAATGTCACTTATATTATTCATCATAAGACGGCATAGGATAAGACAGAAAATGCCACACCACAGTACATTACCAACCCTAGACTTCAAGAAAAACAACCTAATGGACAAAGTTCTCTGTAGTCAAATGCAAGATGCAATTAAACAAACAAAAATAACTTATTACTTATTATAAGCATTCAACTACTTATTGTACTTAAGCAACAGGAAAGCGACACAAACCACATTTAGTTCCTTGTTGCCCATGGACTGCAGAACGGCTTTGTCAAGGCCCAGTTTCAACGATGCTTTGTCAAACATCTCACGTTCGTATGTGTTGCCTGTGATCAGTCTGTAGACTTTCACAGCCCTGAGCTGTCCGATTCGATGACAACGAGCCTGTGCCTGTAAAACATCAACAACTACAAGGTGAAAACCAGCTAAACCTCATAACTGTTACAGCAAAATGATAATAAGTACTGAGATGATTTTGATTTTGTTTATGCAATAACCTACTAAAGTTCAAAAATAAGTTTAGGCACACACCAAAAAAAAATTGTTAACTAGGTAACAGCACAAAAAATTACTAGGCAGGCTAAACATACGGACTAACCTTTCTTTTGACACTGCATTTTGCCACTTACCATTTGTTAGACATACAGCCTAAATCAGACCGACAGTGCTAAAAAATGATACACAGTACACACTGCTTTCAAAGGCCAGTATTACAGATAAATTATAATCACGCTGTTTCTAAAGGCTAATATTCCAGATAAACATGAGTTAGCTAGCTCGCCTTGATAGTCCCTCTCCACATAATCCTAACAATAAAGCCGACACTTTTCACACCCTCCTAGACATGTGCCATAAAAAGGCATAAATTCTTCCTCTGTCCATCTCCACAGACATCCTATGTAACACAATACTTGATTCAACAAGCATCATCAGATGAACTTTGCATTTCACCGAAATACAGAACAGCTGCAACTGCAAGACATTGCAGCCAATGCAGAATGATGCAACATACCTGAATGTCATTCTGTGGATTCCAGTCCGAGTCAAAGATGATGACAGTGTCAGCGGCCGTCAGGTTGATGCCAAGACCACCAGCTCGCGTGCACAGCAAGAACACAAACCGGTCTGAGTCGGGCTTGCAGAAACGATCAATGGCTTCCTGGCGCAGATTGCCACGAATCCGCCCATCAATCCTCTCATACAGGTAGCTAAACACAAATGTACTAACTTCTTGCAACAACTACACTCGATCTATTCTAAACAAGTAATCACTCGACATCTCATCATTCACAAACATACACTCATCAGCTTTAAACGGTTTATGCGAATGCATTTTATGTATATACATAATCATGTATACGCACATCATAACTGTAAAGCCATTTCAGAAATCAACAGACAACAGAATACAGATGATATACATGTACAATACGTAGTAGTCTTTATACAGCAAGCCACAAATGACATACTGTTTGTGGATGAGGTAGTCTTCTATTATGTCAAGAACACGAATCATTTGCGAGAAGATGAGAATTTTGTGGCCATCTGCTTTCAGCTTTGGCAGCAGCTTATCGACCAAGACCAGTTTCCCGGACGACTGAACCAACAAGCTGAACAACTTCTCTGCATCAAGCAGACCAGTAGCCTTAGCATCTTCCAGTATCTGCTCCTCGGCACCTAGACCAATAACAATGACGGTAAGACTCAACCACATCACTCAGTACACTCAATGTCATAGCGAGCCAACACGCTGCCAAAAAACATAACAAAGAACTGAACGGTGAACACATTACATGACACATCTGATAAATGAATTGGAAATGTACAAAACCTTTAAACCCAAACCCAACAGCAGCAGTAGAACACAGATACCATTAATAAGATACGGATGGTTGCAGCATTTGCGCAGTTCCATCATCGTGTTCATCAGGTTCGGCAGATTCGTGTATGTTCCTCCCTTGGCAAGGAAGGTGAAATTGCGTTCCAGAATAGCTCGGTAATATTTCTTCTGAATATTTGTCAGCTCAACTTCAATGATGGTTTCTTCTTTTGATGCCAGAGTCTTCTCCACATCTTCCTTCAGCCGGCGAAGCATCATCGGCTTTAACAACTACACAAACAAGTAGCATCACACGGTCCATTCACACTGACGAAACACTACAAGAGCAATGTTCTAATTAACTAACTAAGCAATTTCTCATTCTCATCATATGACATAGAAAACTGCATGCATAACTTCAAGAAATTGTAAAACTCACAACACAAAAAATACAAAAAAAATATCTGCACGTATCTCACATATACCACATATAAAATTACAGCTCGTAAATTACAAGTTCTAATACTTAACGATCAATTACAGATTTATTTCTGTCAAACTAACAGTGGTACATGTAATTGTGAAAGATAATGGACGTTATTGTTTAGCAACTTCATAAGAATATATTGCTAACAGCTTTCACAAATGCAACGAGACATGATCAGCAATTATCCTACGTGTTTGTATTAACCAGTCTTGCAGACAATCTAAAACATTCACATTCTACAGACAAAAGTGATCATCATTTATTAGATACTTATCATTGTATCTACTATAAAATGCTTTCTTGGTGATCTGCATTTAATCAACAATTTAGTGATGACACTTTTATTAACTGTCAATTGCAGCTCAATATAATATGTATTGAATGAACAAAATAAATATGCAAATTTCTGTGAATCAATACGCACAACATACCGCTTTGAGTTTGTCGACCTGTGACTCTGTCTCCAGTCGACCAAACTCGGCCATGAATGCCTCAGATGAGCTGAACTGACGTGGTTCCAGGAAGCTCAGTAAACTAAACAGCTCATCAACGTTGTTTTGCAGCGGCGTTCCCGTCAACAGTACACGATGTTCCTTGACACAAACACACAATTTAATTCATCTGAATAAATTACAACAATTTGATGCCTGCACATATTCTTTAAATACAACAGTTAACCATATACTATTCACCACAGCGCATAGAAATCTGTTGGTTCTGGACACTACTCGAACACTACCAAACAGTAGCAGCAGCAACAGTACTGAACTGCTGCCATTACTACTTTCACTTGTTGTTCAAGTGGCCTACTTATCAACGAGTGAATACAGGTTAAGCTGTGTGATTGAAGGATACTACTGCTGCAGCAGGTTTACAAATCAAATAAAGTTTATTGAAAAATACGGCAGCATAAGTGCCAAACTAAAACCGTAAAGCAGCTTATAGTTAAGCCACTAAATAAATAACAGAAAAGAGGCACGGCTAAATCAAAAATAAAATCAAAAACAAAATGCAGCATAGATAAGTCAGATGCCCTTCATGTCACACAGCCAAGAGCATCAACACGTTTGTCACCTCTAAAAAATGAAAAAAAATACGAATTACTAACCATTTCAAAGCAAGTGAGACCTTGCAGAAGTTTACAATTCCTGTTCTTCAGCCGATGAGCCTCATCAATGATGGCAACCCGCCAGTCAATAGCACTTAGCTCTTCCAGGTCTGATATGATCACTTCGTACGTCGTAATCAGTGCATGAAATTTGTACATGTCTGGTATTCTATTACCCTGAAGCACGTAGTTCAACATACAGTCTGTTAACTTATGGCTATGCAAATTCCAAGGCTTACCACGACAAGTTTTCCTAATTCCACAGTGTCCTATATTCATTAAATTAACAGAGGAATTGTTGGATTGTCTAAAGTATGATAACGTCTTTCACTCTGTGTATCAACTGTTTAGTAATCACTGATTAGGCTATAACCACCGGCCAATACCGAATTCCGCAAAATGCCACGGAAACAGTAATTCCATAGAAACGGGAAAATTCCATGGCCAGACTCAAAATTCTGTGGTCCTGAGAAAACTGTAGTCCTTGCCCATGCCTATCAGCCAAATGGCTGAATTAGTTTTACTAAGTAATAACCTGAACAAGTAGTAAACAGGCAAGTTCACTAAAACTACAGAGATGAAATAAGCTTTAGAAAATAAATATTACAGCCTTAGGAAATAAAAAAGAAATATTTCAAACAAATAAGTGTTTACACCACTTTAAAAACACAGAGGACTAATCCAAACAATGACAAATGCAGCAATCAATACATACTAGTTGATTCTTGTAGTACATTTCATACTGCCGGAGCATGTTACGACTGATCTGTGTGCCATGGTAGACGATGGCATTGAGATCGGTCCAAGCGTCAAACTCGCGCTGCCAGTTGCCCAACGTTGACAGAGGCACTACGATCAGGAACGGTCCACGCACTCCGCAGCTCACTACCTCCTGCAGGAATGTAATACTTTGGATTGTTTTGCCCAGACCCATCTCATCAGCCAGTATACAGTTCTGCCTGCACAAAGCAGCACCAACGCAAGTTACGTCTAATGATTTAGATCAGAACACGCATCCCTCAGTGACATTATGCTCAGTAGTCAAAATTAAGGAACGTCCAAAGTTCCAAACTTACCTTCTTATGAAAATAAAAATTGTTTTACAGGAAATGATACTTTTTGTCATCTGTTAAAAGTAAATGTAACCTGCCAACTAGAGAATTTTTGAATGGAAGCTCAATAGACTCATACATCCTGCTGAGCTTAAATCTCTATTCTAGACTGTATTTCACACATCACACTTTCTCTCCTTAAACCAGTCATCTCATCAACATCAGCTGTTGTTCTTCAGCATGGGCTTAATGTGGCACGAAATTGAAATATTTTGCCATTAGATATTTCGTTGCGTTGTTGCTGTTTCTTATGGCGATGTTAAATTTTGTGCCAACTGTTCACAGATTGCACTTAATCAGCTGCTTGAACCACTATTTCAATCTCTTCTGCTTTTTAACCGCCAACAAACTCAGCAGCCTTAATCAGTAAAAACAAACAAAAAAATTATGAAAGTCCTTTGTACAGTAAGTAGTAAAATATATACCTATTGTAGTAGCTGAAAGTCAGCCAGTTAAGGCCTTCAAGCTGGTAATCACGCAGAATGTTGTCATTTTTGTAGACTTCAATCTCCGTTATCTGCTTCCAATCCTTCGGATTTGGTCGAGGCTTGTACTGTCGCACGACAATTACATTACATAAATGATGTTATGCATCACATGCACAAAAACAATCAGATGCATACGATAAGTAAATAAAAATGAATCCTTTATTAAACATTTAACAAGAAAGCCCAGCTAACGCAAAGGGAACGCGCGACAGCAGTGCATGTATGAAGGCCCACTGCGAACAAATGTAAAATCCGTAAAAACCTCTATTTTAGTGTGCAAGGTCATTCAAG
>Ga0056124_1000660_pt1 | contig 11470 bp, 8 predicted proteins | sample WorMetHEROISLAND_2_FD_70069 | JGI IMG/M metagenome (GOLD analysis project Ga0056124, IMG submission 70069) | Marine gutless worms symbiont microbial communities from Max Planck institute for Marine Microbiology, Germany - Olavius sp. 4 HERON ISLAND | ecosystem: Host-associated > Annelida >... | reverse complement strand
GCCGAATAGTCGTGCATACACCGAATACGAATAATAGTCGCTGCGCGGCCGCCGCTCGCTTGTTCCAGCCTGAAGCCTCAAAGACAAGCTCTCCCGTGAGCCAGACATTCTAAGCAGTTAGGCTACTGTTAGTATGCCTCTCAGCGGGAGACAGCCGCCCGCGGGTGTCAAGTAGTCTAGAATATGAATAACTTCCGATTTCTGACAGCTGTGAGAGACATAATATGTTGTGTAATAATGCGTTAATAAATTTATGGAATATTGGTGAATTGTGTCTCAACTATTCGTATTCTATTCGTATTCGGCCGAATAATAAAATGCATTATTCTTATTCGGCCGAATAGTAAAATCTGCTATTCGGCACAGCCCTATTTCCTGGCCAATCATCAAAGACTTGACTTAGCCACAACGGGTTTCATTTTAATGTGTTTAGTTTATCATTTTATGGTGTCGGTTTCATTGATTTCTGGGTTTAGTTTGTACATGCAGCCATGTGTGATTGTCTTGTTATCTTAACAGCATGCTGGTGTTATGTTGCTCGTGAATGCTCACGTCATTGTGCAGAGACTTTGTCGGCATTTATACGTATCTATCTAACTGAGTGCTTTGTATCAAACCAGGCCCTTGTTTTGTTCAACGTCCGGTGTAAGATATTGAAAACGTGAATGGCATATCAATTACAGCTTGCAGAGATGATTATCATATGGTGTTTGATGCAATAATACAGACAGTTGTTGGCAGACGATACTAACATTCCTTGTTGCATGGACCAAACATCATTTGTGTGTGATTTCGTCATGACAAGTGTTATAAGGTTAGCATTTCATGTCATTGTTTTTTGGTGTGTTCACGCTGTTGATTTAGCAACAGATGGGGTTTCTGACAGGGATGGAAAATTTGTTCGAAAAAAAAACCTAGAAAACCGCAAAAGTCTAAATTTTAGGTCTTAAGGTTTTTCTATTTGTTGTCAATTTCTAATACAAATCAAATTTAATTTCACATTTTAGTTGCGATTTTTTTGACTTTTGGCGTCACGTCATTCAGCAGAAAACAATGTGACGTGTAGAATGCTGTATATGATGTTGTTCCCCGGTCTTAACAATTTGTGCCCTTTCTTCTTTTGCACTGAAACCTAGAAAAACTTTGAAAACTTTTTTCCATCCCTGGTTTCTGGCTTGTAAAAATTGCCAAAAAAGTTCTCTCGTGGAGGCCCCACTTAACTAGAAGTCAGGTAACTCTGCCTAAATAGGCTGCTTATAAAGTGTGACACAGAAACCAAAAACGAGTCATATATCTATGTATAGTATAGAGGTGCACCAATAATGCTTTGGCCGATTATCGGCGCCAAATATTGGCCGATTACTGATTGTTTATTTCAGGACGCATCTTCTTTCAATAAAAGTCATATTGTAACGATTGTTAAGTCACAGTGGTACGTAAGCAATTGGATAGAGTTCACGGAACGATATTTGAAATTGAATAGCATCCACTCATTTACTCGTTCGTCTTTACTTTGTTCTGTTGAATGTTGAATCTGATATGTGACTGATTACTGAGTCATTAGTGACCTCATTGTCATCAATGTGAACTGCAGTTAAAAGCATTTTTTGTTGTTTTGCTTACTAGAACAAATAATCGGCCGATGCCGATTGTCAAATGGCCGATACCGATTATCTGCAAACTGGCCGATAATCAGCCGATACCGATTATCAGCCTATAATCGGTGCACCTCTAGTATGGTAAGAGGTTTACGAACCCTTCTATGCTCTGATGCTGACTTGATTGCTTGAGAGAAGCGCATCTGGAAGTCATACTGCAGTAATTCTCAGAAAACTCACATTTTGACTGATGCAACCTAACTAGATAAAATTACCACATTAAACAGAGATCAGAAGTACTGGTATGACAGTGTTCAGACCCCCGGGAACATACCCAAAAACCCAGTGACTTTTATTAGGTAAATTCACCTTAAAAACTACCATAAACTTCATCCAATTTTTTGTTTCTTGCTCCACTAATAATGGAATATTTTATTACAGTTAAGATTTTGTCAAAACTTTAAAACTTACGAATTTGCAAATTGTTGGATATTTATTTGATGTGGACAGTATCCAGCTATGCTTATTCTAATAACTTCAAACCAACGAAAACCCCAGAACCCATCGAGTTCGCCTTTTAGAAAACCTCGGGTTTAACCCAATAAAACCCACTTGGTTATGCTTTTTTAAACCGTGTATTATAAGCTTATGAGTTCCAGTTGACGCTGAGATATTGAAGTCAGTTATGCTCAGGAGTCTCTGGTCCATGGTTAAGCAGGCAGTATGCTGCTTGGCGGTAACGTCGTTGTTGTGCGTTGTACTAGTATTAATGCTAAAGGAGATTGTGCTGCCATGATGCATTCCACAATATTCACTGTTCAGTATTACAGTGAATTGTGATGAAGGGTCAAAGTCACTCAAACAGTAGCTTAACTTAGTGTGGCTCGGTGGTGTAGTGGTTAGCGCACTTGGAATGAGAACCCGGCGACTGCGGTTCAAATCCCGGGTCGCGCCACTATTCCATTGGGTAGCAACATTGGGCAAGTTGTTTACACACTTTGCCTCCCCAGTTTCTCAGCTCCAAGAAACTGGGGTACAAAAGGGAGTTTTCGGTACCTAAGTGTTTATGGTGATTAAGTGCGCTAGATTAAGCTAAGCTCTAAGCTAAGCTTTAGAGCGCACTATGATATAACCTAACTTTACTTTTTGTCTGACACCTGGTGTCTGCTTTCTTAGCCACATTTCATGACGTCCCCATCTTTAACATATTCTGCTTTCTATTCAACACGGATTTTCAGCACAAAATGTAACTTATACTATGTACTGTATTGTAATTGCCTGTACTCATCCTATGTGCTGTGCCTCGAGAGATTGATTTCTGCGTTTAGCACCCCTTTGTCTGTAAACAACTATGCTTAGATAATAGAGGTGTGCAATTCAGCTAAAAACGAATCCGATTTGATTTGAAGTTTCGATTCAAGTCGATTATTTTCAGCTCTGTCAAATAGTTACAGACCGAGATCAAGGTGTGGGTTAGTATTTGACAATATGTTTACAGACATGCATGTGCTTTCCGGACATAGTCTATCTGATTTGTGAATGTCCATCCATTAACTTCATATGGGTTGTGATGCATTGCTTAATGCACAAACTGTACTGTGCAACATGGCGAACTTTCTTGTGTAGATACATTCTACTTTCTGTGATTTTATAGCAGTTTAGACCTTAGACACCGGTTTAGTCTTATAATAGTGTGTCTGTGTCATTAAATGTGCATTTGCAGATAATGTAGTTGTTAGCGTAACTTATATACCGTCAGCTGGAATTCACATTGCATGGGCCCAAGCTGACTTGTTTGTCTGCTGCGTCCAACTGCTGAGCAAATTGTGGCCAAAAAACGCAAAATAAATGTGAAGCTGACATTTCTCACTATAGTTCGATTGAATATTGTGCATAGCAGTATTTAGCTGACCACTGGTTGCGTAACTCGTCAGTTATTGATGCAAATATTTCATATCTTTTTCGATGTTATCTAATTGTATTCCCGTCAGTTTTGTCACTCCTTTGTTAAGAGTAACCAGTTGATTTATACCAAATTTCGTACACAAAATCTCAACAGAATTGCTTTTTTACATGGCCCTGTTGTGTTTGCTCTGTATTTTGGTTATTCTCATTAAGAAAATACGTAATATTCATTATTCCCAGAAGCAGCAATAATAAAAGAACTTGCTAAGAAATTTAAAGTTGGTGTTAACTTGAAAACAGCTGAGACAAATATATTCCGAGTTCATCCGGCACAGAATGGTATTCCCTCAAGATTGATATTAGTCGTGCATCCGGTGATATTTAAGCAATGTTGGGCACTTGTAGTTCCTAGCATGAGATGAACGTGTGTCGCCAATCTGGGTTTCTGTGCCATCGTATTTATATCATTAAACACCGTGTTTTGTTTCATCGTCGTTGTTAACTGTACTGTTAGTACGCTGTACAAATATTTTATTGCCGTCATGGGTGCCGACTCCACAGGGCCAGCGGGAAAATTGCCCCAGTACCTGCAGCACACCCAGAGCAAAGGTGTAATTTTGCCCTTGTACCAGTGGTCTAGTCGAGGGGGTACGCAGGGTGAACGTCGTTCCCTCAAATATTTTGCCCCTCCCTTTGGACATCTAAAAATAAAAAAGAATGCAAAACTTGGTGTCACCGGATGCGGTTTTCCTGGCGCAAAAATGCTCTGAAATACGTTTGCAGCCAGGGCTCCAGCCTGGACCCCACTTGGGGAGCTTATGGCACTCCCCCAGACCTTCTTGCTGGACTAAAGGGGGCCTACTTCTAAGGGGAGGGGAAGGGAATGGAAGCCCTCCACCAAACAAAAATTTACCACTGCCGAAGTGCCTGGTATTTTTCCCCAGTTTCGTATAATATCTGGAATCAACTCATTTTATGGCATGACAAATATGAAATACCTAAACAATTTGTAAAGTATTTCCTGCAATTATAACACTTTTGTACACTAAAATAGCAAAAATTGCTGCTACAAGAAGCGTTTTTGCAGCTGGAATTTGACCAAAATGCGCTAGCAGCCACAGCTTCACCACAGACCCTTTATTTGGCTGGCGAAGGGGGCACCCCATCCACGTCCGCATTCTCTAATGCTCTCGACACTTTCAGCGTCTCGATTCTTGGCACTTTCATTGTTTTGGCACTCTGCCCTGGTAATGATTACTAGGGGTTGGAACCTATGGTTGTTGTCATTGTCTTCTAACATACTGTGAAACTTTCACTGCTGTACTAAGTAATATAAATATGTAGCTCATTGTTTCTATTTAAGTATATTTCTATGGCACATTTTCATACTGTTACGACTCTGCTTGGATTTCGTTGCATGACAGCTGTTAGATGCAATATATTTTGTTACTTAATGCAGGAGTTTCATTATTACTGCATGACAGTAAAACACTTCACTTTCTGAACAGAAATGTCTGTATTATACAATCGTGATGGAATTGCAACATTTGTGAAATGCATGCACATGCAGAAATGCTGAATATAAGCTGCATAGCTACAAGAGAATGCTGTAAACTATTGCCAAGTGTAAGAATTCACGTAAAATGTGAAATTAGCCTTAAACAATTATGACTGTGTGTCAGTATAATCTCATAATTTCAGCAAAGCAACACTTGGTATATAATATAATACGTAATATGTAACAATAAGATGACGTTGAAGAAAATGCTATAGATCACTTAACATAATAATCACGAAATTAAAAGGTATAAGCATAACAACCACAAACTTTAACAAATGTGGACATGCAAAAATGTTATATGTTTAACACAGTCCTTGTGTGTGACAGATGGATATATATCACACATTGCAGTTAAAACCGAAATACAACATGCATTTCACTAAGTTCATATATCACATGCATGCATCATTATGTTAATAAAAAATGGACTAGAGACACCATAAACAACTTCTGCAAGTGCAGTGTAACATTATCGAATAATCTGATGAATATAAATTGAAATATTGAGTCAGCATACAAACAGACGATGATCTTGATGGAGTACAAAATAAAACAATCCATTATAATGCACAGTTTACTCATAACCAATCCACGGGTTTCACGAGGACTTGAAGAAGTTTTGACTCTTTTGATGATGGTGCTGGTTCGTGACAGTATTCCCAGCTTGCATGCAATGGCAATGACATAAGTATGCTTTCAATTCGTGCCTCCGGGGTCAGCAGTCCAAACTTTGTACCTCGATCATAGATCAAGTTGAACTCAACGTAGCGACCACGTCTCAGCAACTGCCACCTTCGGTCTGCTTCAGAGTAGCCGTCGTTCTTATGCTTCCACACAAGTGGAACATAGGACGGAACAACTGATTTGGCGCAGGACGTCACAAACTTGAAGATTTCCTCTTTGTTTGGGGTGTCCAAGTCATCGAAGAAGATTCCACCGATACCGCGTGCTTCTCCTCTGTGAGTGATGAAAAAATACTCATCACACCATTTCTTGAATCTTGGATAGTAACTCTTGTCGTGTTGATCACATGCTTGCTTCAGCTCTTTGTGAAAATGTACAACATCCTCCTTGAACAAAATGTACGGAGTAAGATCAGTTCCACCACCAAACCACCAGTGTGTCTTGCCGGCTTTTATATCACTGACCTCAAAATACCGGTAGTTGAAGTGCACAGTGGGAACATTTGGATTGCGAGGATGGATAACGGAACTGATTCCAGCAGCAAAGAACGTGAGGTCGCCATCGGACATTTCCTTGTGTCTGACCCTCATCTGTTGGGCTGCTGAGTGGGGAAGAGTGCCATTAACCACGGACACATTAACACCTGCCTTCTCGAAGACCTTACTGTCTTGCATGACGCAAGTGACGCCACCTCCGCCGCCTTTAACCCTCGACCACTTCTCCACGACAAACTGGTTCTGACCATCAACTTCTACCAGAGCTTTACACACCTCCGCCTGAATCTCCATGATCAGCAGTTCCATTCTGGACTTTATGTCTTCCTTGTTCGAAGAAAGTGTTTCCACACTGGTAACTGGCGTGGCCATAAACTTCAAAACGTCCTGGTCTAATTTTAACGAAGCAGCTGCCACTTTATTCCTGACAACAAACTGGTAGACCATGCCGGTTGACAATGCAGTACCGGTGACGCATTTGACGACATTGGCTCGTCTGAAAAACTGGTAGGATGACAACGCAAAAACGCTTCGGACAGCAACAGACCATGCATTCATCGTGTATGTTTTAGCAAGTTTTCTCACAAACATATGCTTGCAAGCTAACAATAACTACGCAGACTTTGATACATCGTAAAAACTCAACCAAAAACAACTCGACAAGTGCCACGCCCACTTGCCACGCCCATAGAGCTCAGCAAAATGTCGAACGACTTGACAATAGATCTACGCTCGCATCATTAGCAAAAAAAACTCATTTGATGGCAGAAATGCATGATAGATATAAAATACTTTTTAGTTTTCATTTAACCAAATATTTACAGTCGAAAAATTTATTTAGATGTGGTTGCCTGTGAGAACGAATTTGACATTTGCCAATAAACGCAGCGCCGCAGTAAATGTTAGCCAGTTTGTTTGTAAACAGTCTTATCTCTAAAACAATATTCAACATGTAGCGTTTATTATTCTTTTCCCCTTTTACAAGTCCGAAGAATGGCGGAAGGTAGAGCAAGGCCGAAAGCAGGACAAACGGACACCGTTCCTGGAAGAGCACTGGTGGTGTCCGGATGTAGTCAGAGCTCAAGGGTGTGTACATGATTATGTAGCAGTAGCAGGATAGTGTAGTGTATCAGCCAAGGACGTTCTATTTATAGCTGGACTGGTAGCGTATTGGCCAGCGCGTATTCACGAAGTGGCACTGTTAGACGTATACTGTCCTCACGTAACTTCCGGCAGGCTAGCAGTGTGCTACAGCCAAAGGCGTTCTATTTTTAGCTCGGCTACAGCTTTCACGACAGCCAAGCTTCGTTGACAACAATCCAGCTACCGTACTATTAATGGAAAAAAATTAAAACCTGCAATTTTGTGAGCGTAATTTAGTACAAAGGCCGTATATACGACTAAAAGTAGAAAAAAAATAGCTAACTAACTATAATCAGCTATACTGCGGTCACGTGACGACAGTATAGCAGGCACTGCCGTCGCGGAAGGCGAAGCTGTAAGTCTATTTATAGAAGTCTTTGGTATCAGCATAATTATAGTGCATAGTTACTACTACTACTACTACTACTACCAGATTTACGAGATTTACCAGATGCCACCATTAGACGACTAATGCCTGTGGTGGCCAGACAGGGCTTAAAGTTTTATTGAAAACTTATTTCAGCCCCCAATTTTCCCGCAAGTGGCGATCAAGTTTATTTTTAAAAATATTTAGTGATGTAGCACTAACAGTATTCTCCGGTAAAGAATTCCAATTTTCACACACCTGATTTGAAGAAAAACAAACTTTCCTATGTCTAAATGAAACCTACTCTTATATAACTTCAATCTCTCCACTAAGTAGTTAGAATAAGGCTGTAGCAAAAGTAAAAAAAAATTATCTTTATTGACACAATCCAAGTTTTTTGCTATTTTAAATACCTGAATAAGATCTGCTCTTAACATTCTAGTTTCGAAAGTAGTTAGACCTAAAGCAACTAATGTTCATATGGCATATTTTGTAGACCAGTGATCATTTTAGTAGCACGATGCTGAACTTGTTGCAATAACGCTATATCTTTTCTGTAATGCGGGCGCCATGCTGGTATAGCATAGTCTAAAATGTGGTCTAACCAACGACTTGTACAGTGGTAATACTATGCTTATAATTTTTAACGTAAAGGTCCTGTTTATCATACCTAACACACTGTTTCCTTTGTTTGCAGCCTTACAGCACCGCTGGTGCACTTTCAGGTCATCTTGTACCAAAATACAATGTCATGTTTTAGTCGGTTGCTTTCTGATTTTATTAAACCATTTTATTGACTGACTGGTTGATTGAGTGATTCTCACTGAAGATAATTTGCTAGTATGCAAAGATGGCATAAAATAGAATGCTGTATTGTATTGTACTTTTTTTCTAGAACTTCATAAGCTTCGGGACCTATTCGTTCATGTGTTTAAAAGTGGAACACATACGTACTCATCCTTGGACATGTGAATTGTATAACACATACCTCAGTGTTAGACGTTTTGCCTGAGATACTGGTTTCTGTATTATTACTAGACCGTCATGACTGTTTGTTATATATTGCTTATTTTTTCGAATTTTTCAGGCACAGTATCGGGCGAGCCCGTCACGTTCTCAGCCATCAGGTGATTTGGGTTATATGTCTGCGGACAGACGCTTGTACAGTCAGAGTCATTTGAGCAGAAGTTATCCGTCACATCTCTCCGCTAATTCTGTTTCTGCTTGTTCTTCTGCCGTACACAGAGGGTCGTCTGATTGCATCTGCAACAGCAGCCCATCCTCGGATGTGGTAACTGACAGGTATCCATCTCTCGGTGTGGCACCTCAGTATTCTGTGCACAAGTTATCTGAAACAGTGGACCGCAGCCGGAAATTGGAGCGGGTGGATTCGGAGGAGCCCGAGCTAGAGCTCAGCGACATCGGTGATCCTGGAGTTGTCGGCATTAAGAACCACGGAAACACTTGCTACGCTAGCTCGGTTATCCAGTGCCTTTCAAACACCAAGTACTTTACCGAGCACTTCGTTAACGATCGGCATCGTGCCAGGTTGATGGCTGCAGAACAGGCCGGCCGTCGGTGCGCGGTCACCGACGGACTGGCGCAGCTGATTGAAAGTCTGTGGACACGTGCATACACGTCCAAGTTGTCACGGAGTCTGCTGAAGACGGTCAAACAAAAAACCGAGCTGTTTGCCGACTCAAATGGACACGATGCAGAGGAGTTTCTCATGTGGTTGTTGAACACTGTTAATGATGAACTTTATGGGACGTCAGAGCAGGAGGATGATACGGAGCAGGTAGGAACTATGCTAGTGCCTGATTCCTGTAGTTACATAAATTGTACATCAATACGTATAATTTCTGTGTGGAGCAATTATACTCAGCTAACTGCAAACAGCAAACTGCAGTACTGTAATTTACCAGGCTCTATTCATTTACTGCATTTTTTGTTAAAAAGTTATTTTGTTACTACATTTCATTCATTGATTTTTGTCAGTTATTATGCAATAAAAGGCTAGGATGCTGTTCATTTGCATGTAAATAAGTAATAAGTAAAACGTGAATTTATAGAGCACGTAACATTAGAATTAGCCTCTAATGCACTAGTCACACTAGTAAAAGCTGAACAAGATTGTTTTAAAGAACTGTTTAAAGCTGTCAACATCTCAAGTCCTGTTGCAACAATTCCCCAAAATTAACTTTAAAAAATTGGCTGTTTATTGTTTAAACATAAAATGAAATATTAGTAATACATGTAGTTGTTATTAGTTAATAGCGTTAGCAACATCATTGTACAGCAATTCATTTTTTTGAAATAGGTGATTTTTGTAATTTGTACTTTTGTAATCCTGTGTTTGGTTAAATTATTGTTCTCGGTCTGATATTAAAAGTTTGCCGTTAAGGCAGTTGAATGGGGACAGTTCACTAGTTTGAAGGGGCACTACTCCAAACAGCCCAGGGTTAGGGATAGTATTGGGGTTACTGATAGGGTTACCTGGGTTAGGAATGGGGATTAATTGCATCTTTGGCTATGGCGGACCTTGGCTATATGGCAGCCCCTGGCTATGGCGGACGGAAACCTGACCAGATTTGGATTAGTGCCTGTTGCGACTAGTGACTAGTCACCGGTTGAATTGTTTGCTAAACAGACTGCAGTGCCTCAAGATGGCAAGCACAAGTTGGATAAAAGTCCCGTCGACAGTGGAGCTTCGCTGTCATCGTCTGGTATCATATATTCTCTGTTTCAAGCACAATTCCATTCTGTCGTCAAGTGCCCAGTGTGTCGCAAAGAGAGCAGCAGTGTTGAGCCATTTCTGTTTGTGCCGCTGCCGCTGCCCGATGCATCGTTCACAGTATCAGTAACAGTAGTCCAGTCTCACCCTCATCACTCGGTGGTTAAGACGTCGGTTACCGTCAGCTGTTCAGCGACCGTCGGGGATCTCCGCACTGCACTAGCTGCTGCATCCAATATTCCATTGGAAGAGGTATGCTGTTTCATCTTTTCTGTTCCACCGTGTGGGTCCTGGGATATAGAATAGGCCCACTCCGTTTCCTGGCTGGATGCCGCGCATAAACCAGGCTTTTAGTTTTGTATTGGTGTAATTAGATTGTGCGTGTGTGCGTCTTCTGTTAGTTAGTATTACATTTGTGTGCATGTGTATGTAGGTAGTGTATTATGATTTTTTGGGTTGGTTTATTGATTTAGCTGTTAATTTTTGTCGTCTCTACCAGTGCAAGTGATTGCCTGGAGGACGGTCTCCGAAATGACCTACAATGTGTCGAGCCAGACGTTAAATTTTACTCACACACTCATGTATCTTTGCTGTTTATCTAGGTTTCAATAAGAATTTAATTGTGTTTGAGTCGTTCTGACGACTGGCTCATTGTTTTCTAATTATTGTTTGCTTTATGCAAGACTTAACTCACTATCTCTCTCCTGTACATTCCATAGCATTATTTAGTTTTCTAGATATTGTGACTAAATAATTGCAAATTTGCAGTGAAATGTGCAGATAACATCTCAGTACTTCGATGCTATTAGTAGTAATGGTGGTAGTGATTATATTGTGTGCATTGTATGTCAATAAAACGATATAACAATATCTCACAAAGTTCAGTGAGCATAAATTTGAGAAAAATGCCATTGATAATGGGACTCGATCATTTTCAAATGTATCTGAAAACAATAACTATAGTACGTTTTCAGATTGAAGTGT